>Ga0172380_10000079_pt1 | contig 206862 bp, 174 predicted proteins | sample Leawe162metaG_FD_119747 | JGI IMG/M metagenome (GOLD analysis project Ga0172380, IMG submission 119747) | Leachate microbial communities from a municipal landfill in Southern Ontario, Canada - Leachate well 162 metaG | ecosystem: Engineered > Solid waste > Landfill > Unclassified | place... | reverse complement strand
GCTACCGGGGAAGCTACCGGGGAAGCTACCGGGGAAGCTACCGGGGAAGCTACCGGGGAAGCTACCGGGGAAGCTACCGGGGAAGCTACCGGGGAAGTAGAGCGCCTGATGCGAGCTCTCCGTGGGGAAATGTCACGTCAACAAATTCAAACTGCACTGGCACTAAAACACGAAGACCACTTCCGCGCCAATTACCTAACACCATCGCTAAAAGAGGGCCTGATCGAAATGACCATGCCACAAAAACCACGCAGCGGGAAACAACGCTATCGACTGACAGAAAGAGGGAAACGATGGCTGTGGATGCGCGATCGGGAGGAATAAAATATCCCTCAATCGTAAGCACGCGCATCCTCTATAGCCCTTGGCCCTGCCTTAATATAAGTGGCAAGCACGGCCAAGCTCACCGGTTCAAAATCCCAGTTCTCTACACTAACATTGATTTGTCTCCCAGAAAACTTCCACCGGTCATGAACATGTCCATGGATCAACCAGCCAGCCTGATCAACAGGACGTTGCTTGTAATATTTCTGCTGCGGTTCCGTTTCTGCCCTATAAGGAAAGTGGTGCAAGAGAACAGTTTGGCCAGCAATCTCGATTTCCAATTCAGTGTGCACTGCGGTGAATCCTGCATCCAGGTATACAGGTAGCCACCTCTCTGGGTTCCCGATACGTGGATGACAGCGGTCGTGATTTCCAGCTATAAGAATTTTGGTGCCATTGAGCCTTGGCAAAATCTCAGTCACCAATTGTGGTTGCATGGCAAAATCGCCGAGGTAGTAGACGATATCATTCGGAGCGACAATCCTATTCCAAGATGACTCCATGACAGCGTTCATGTGTGAGACCGAGTTGAACGGTCGATTACAGTACTTGATGATATTGGTGTGCCCGAAATGATGGTCAGATGAAAACCAAGTTGTCATTCGCCCTCCTCACTTAACCACAATATCACTCATGTGATTTGGAGGCTTTAACTCGGTGATTCAGACGCAGCACTTGGCTCCTGCAGTGGTTCGATGGTAGACGACGCCCCTTCGCTCGGCTCGGGGTCCGCTTTGACTGGTGGTGCAATCGGTATGGGCTGCTGCTGCTCGGGTCTTTCGCTAGGCTTACCATCATGAGCGCTGCCGGGTACTCCCCCTGAAGCCGAGCCAGCATTAGTCCTAAGCTTCTTAGCTTCGGCATCCTGCTTCTTCAACTGCTGCTTTAGTTTATTAATGGTGCCGATGTACGACGGCTTAGAAACAAGCAGCCTTAGCCCGCCGTAGAGCCTAAAATCAAAGCCGCTTAACCCAGGTGTTTTTGCCGAACGCCAATTAAAGACTGGCTCGGCCCTTAAGTATGCCTGTAATCCAGGGTACTTTTTCATCACCGGCCTAGCCACTTCGAAATCAGCAATCATACTGACGTTACCGTGCCGTGGTCGGCTATAAGGAAAGTGCGGTTCCCTAAAATTGGTCACTAGAGTATCAGTCACAGTGAAGGTCCACTGCCCTTTTCGCGCTACATAACCAATTGTATAAAAGGGGTCTAGCTCTCTGGTTGGCCCTTGAAATAGCTGCCCGCTGCGCATTTGCAAAAGCACGCTTGAAAATAGCACACTGGTTGGGGTGAGGAAGTACGTCATACTAACCGACGGCAAAAGGTCGGCCTGCCGCAGTCCTTTATTCTGAAAGAGCTCGCGCGCTTGGCAGTCTAACTGTACATTGAACTTTTTGCCAGAATACAACTGATGTCGAAGACCCATCGACACAGACTGAGTTGTAGGAAAATTGAGAATTTTAGGATGGACAGTGTATACATCCTTAATGACAAAGTAATTGGTGTAGACACTGGTCTTGTCAGCAATGTTGTAGCCTATAGTAATATTTGGCTGCACGCGAAAAACATAGTCAGGCTGCGGCTCTTTGTATTGAAGAAAGACGTTGGTGTCTAGTCGATTCGAAACCTCAGTTACCGACGTGAACCAAAGTCTTGCTGGAAGCTTTTGCCTCAGCCGCAGTCGCCAACCAGGATCGATTAGAGCGCGATCTTCGTTGATAGGAGGCTTGGTAGCATCAGTAGGTAAAACACCCGGTGATGGTACCAGAGCAGAAAAAGCTGCCGGGTTAATAACGTTCGTTGCCCGTGCTGCGTCAATCACCGACTGAGCCGCAACTGGTAGCGGCAAGCAGCTTAACCCTATGACAAATGCTAAGTGAACGACCGCTGAAGGTACTAAATCAATCCCACAAAGTGCAAGATTGCGACCAGGAGGCTTTAACAGTCGCAAAGAGACATTTGGGATGATTGACACTAGTGGCCCTTTTGCCCAACGTAAGCCATCATCTCTTTCGGCACATAGTAGCTAAAGCGTTCGCCACCACGACCCATCTCAAGAAGAATCGCAGCAGTCTTAAGAAGATTATCTATTGTCTTGCGAGTCTTAGGATTATCAGAAGAAGAGAGACTACTCAACGGCTTCAGTCCGCGCACCATTGACAGCACTTCAAACTCAGCTTGATAGAGCTTAGTCTGTTCACTGACGGCGCGGCTACTCATGCGACGATAGCCGACAAATCGGACAGGATTGATGTCTTCAAAAGCTCGGACGGAGGCGTTCGTCAAAACGGCACTACGGCCAGGAATGAGCGAAGTACTGTGATTGCCGCTAGTTAGAACTACAGAATCTTTGCGGTTGTCGTGCAGGTCATAAACCGCCAATCCTTTGTCAAAAGCAATCATTAGAGCGACAGAGCCAGCTGCTATGCCGACAGAGCCATATGGTGTTTCGATAATAGTGTTGCGCTCAGGAGCTAGCAACATGGCACCATTCTCAACGTTATGGCGAACAGCATTTGACACAGAGCCAGCAAGCTTGTTTCCAGAGCGCGGGTTAGCCGCAGTTGCAACCGTAGAAACAGCGGCACTATTTGCGGCACCAGATTTTTGCGCGCCGCTCAAGCTAGCCAAGTCGACAGTCTGTATGCCTTTACTTCTAGCAACTGTTGGCAATTCACTGATACCACTAGCAGCAAACAATGCTGACAATGAACCGTTGCTCGGTGCGCTGAGATATTGAGCCAAAGCAGCACTGACAGCTTCAGGCAGAGCCCGCAAGGTAGAGACTGCATCACTCACACCACGCACTAGCGACAATTCACTAGATGGTGAGGAGGTCGATGGCAAAACTACAGCTTGAATTCCGGCAGCAGAAATTGCAGGAGCTGTAGAGGTTGTAGAGGCTGCGGGAATTGCCGTCACCGAACTCGCTCCATAATGCATGGTGCCATAATCTGCAACCGTCACGCCCGGAGCCAATGGCGGATCGGCAACAATCGTGACGTTCTGACCAAGGGTGATTTGGCTAGCAGGCTGATTGTTGGTATTGAAGACTAGATTTCTGTCTAATCCGAAGAGCGAATCACCATCACTGGTGGTGATAGAGCCGTTGGGATTGGCGGTAGAGCCAAAGAATACTGTTCCATTAATCGACGGTGAACCGTCGGTTGGGGCCACACCGGGCAGCAGATCGGAATCAGCAGGGATAGCTCCCAGCACGATATAGACGTTGCCGGTATCTAGACTACCGAACGAAGAACCATGAATATTTACGCTATCACCAATCGAGATCGACGGTAGGTTTGCTCCATTTGCACTATAGGTATTTTGTAGAGTGATATTACCGTCGGCAGTAGTGAGCGAAGAGCCGGGGCTAACCTCCAGCGCTCTGTCTTTCGAACTGATTGATATTTCACCTGTGTTAGCCTGCACAGTACCGACAACCAGAGTTCCTTGGTTGCTACTGGAAGCGTTAGCCTCGTTAAAATGCAAACTACCTGCGTTCACGTAGGCAAGATTGACTGTGCCGTCCACGCTCGGATTTGTATTTCTTAGGTAGACGTCACCAGAGGAACTAGTGTCAACGGTTAACAATTGAGCGCTTGTCCTGAACGCACGAGTGGCAGAGCCAATATTCGTGCCAGCGGTTGTCAGCTGCACAGCCTGACCGGAAACCTTGTAGCCGTTAACGCCCCCAGCAACATCCTCGATAGTGCCACCACCATTGGCCGTAAGAGATACCGCGTTAGGTGCAGTAATGCTATTGCCGACTGCGATACCGCCGTTCGAAGAATAGAGGGTGACACTATCACCGGAAGTAATAGCTTGATTGGTGACGACATCCCCCTGGACATCAACCTCGACAGCTCCAGGTGCACTCAAAGCCCCTAGGCTAGTAAGGCCAAACTGAAGTGAGTTTAGTCTCAAATCGCCAACCGATGTCGTAGCTGAAAGAGAAGAAGCCGTCGTAAGGAGGAAATTGCCCTGGTTTATACCGCTGGCATTGAGAACCAGCCCACTAGCAGAAACAACATCATTTGTATTGATACTACCTGTAGAGTCAAGACTCAAGGTGTTTACTACGTTGGCAACAAAATCAGTATTCGGGGCAGTGCGCAGATTGATGTAGGCACCACCACCGGTAGAGTTGAGTGTCAGAACCGGTGTGTTGACCACTATTGGAGTACTAGACTTGCCGATGTCGCCAGCTGCACTCAAACTCACCGTATCAGCCATCAATCTATTGTTGTCACCGCGGACAATGTCACCCAGACCGTTTGAAATGGTGAGATTGTCGGCTCTCAAAGTTCTATTGTCGTCGCCGATGCCGTTGCCGCTACTGGACGCGCCCCCTAGTTTAAAAGCGCTAGTGCTATTGGAAGCGAGAGTTAGATTATTTAGCGTGTTAGGCAACTCATCGGTGTGATCGAAGTAGAGCTTAGCACCAGAGGTCAAGGAAAGATTGGCGCCTTGGCCAGCAGCAAAGTTACCGCCCATTTCCAAGTATTGACCATCAACACTAACATTGCCACCATTGGCGATAGTGACGTTGCCACCAGCCTGGCCACTTGCGTTTCTAACATTAACTTGCACCTTGCCACTCTCAATCTTCAAGGAATTGGTGCCACTAAGATTGAGATTGACGGTACCACCGCTACCGGTTGTACCGCGAGCATTGAGCTCAAGATCGCTGGAGGAAAGGGTACTAGCAGCAATATTGATTGTGCCACCATTTCCACTAGCATCGGCAGCGGCGTTGATTGCTCCTGTGCTACCAGCAAAACCAACGTTGCCATTGATGGCAGAAATACTGACAGAATTTGCTTTGGGCACATTACCACTGACATTGAAATTGCCGTTCTCTGAAGTGAGAGACAAAGTCTGCATCGGAGGGTTTTGATAGGTGCCTGTTTCACCAGTTGTGAGGTTTCCATTGCCGCTAGCTACTATTGTCAAATTGTCTGTGTTTACTTTGCCGTTGTTAGTCAATCCGCTGCCATTAATAGTGATAGCATCTGGCCCAGAAAGTACATAGTTGTCGGCGAGTACGACTCCGCCAGCATTGTTAATGATCACTGAGTTGCCAGCGATACCTTGATTGTTGCCTATACCAATTTGACCATTAACAGTATTGGTCCTAGTACCGTCTATCCTAAACGCCGACGAAGAGCCGGATGTTATGCTGATTGGACCAGCAGTACCACTGCCCGTATGCGTATCGAGCTTGCCGACCAGCAATACATTCTGCCCGCCATTTAGAGTTATTGAGCTGCCGTTGCCTGTACTATCAGTGGCATTGGCCAACATCTGAGCTGTGCTAACTTTGAGATTACCTGGTGTCGAGAGGCTGACCTGTCCACCGTTGAAGCCTGTGGCAGAGATCTTAAAGTCGCCGACATTATTGCCAACGGTTAGGCCCTGGGCAGCTGTACCGAAGAGATTGAGGTCAACCGAACCGCCGTTGTTACCAGCGCTAGCACCACCATTAGCAGAGAGAAGGAACGGAGTGGTTCTTGTGGCTGAGCCGTTGTAAACCACATTCCCGGCATTGATATTGATGGCGCCACCGTTGCCTGAACTATCTGGCACTAGGGCAACGCTATTTAGCGGACTGGTAAAGTCACCAGCGGCTGCCAATGAGAAATTGCCGAGCTGGGTGAGAGCTGAGAATGGATTGTCAGCACCACCACCGACCGTAATGTTACCGCCAGACTGGAGACTCAAAGAAGCTCCGCTGCCAGTGGTAAAGCCACCCGAGACTCCATTAACAGTGAGGTCTCCACTCACTGGCCCCTCAAATGTCAGCTCTGTTTGCGCGGATGCCGAGCCTTGATTGTCGACAGTACCAGCTTGCACTCGAAGAGTATCGCTGCTGACAATCGAGCCACCAGCAGAATTAGTGACAGTACCGCTCCCAGAGAGAAACTGCATGCCCGAACCATTGATAGTTCCAGCGTTTGCAATTGGTCCATTGCTAGAGCTGGCATCAAGAGTGGTTGCGCCACCTGTCAAAGATGCTCCAGCTGTGTTACTTATACCAGCCGCACCGTTCGCTACCAACGAGATAGCACCGCTTGTCGCGATCGAGCCAGAATTGTCAATGCCCTGAGCATTGACGGAGGCTGATATTCCAGTGATGGCTCCTGAGTTAGCGAAATTATCTGCCGTAACTAACAAATCGCCTGCTGCAATCGTGCCAATATTTGTAACTGCTCCTGTAGCGTCGATAGAACTAACACCATTTATGGTGCCGTTGTTAGTGAATTGTTGACCCGATGAGCTGACATTAGAGCCAGAAATCAAACCGTTGTTAGTGACCTGCTGACCAGAGGCCGTTATAGTAGAACCAGAAACTGTTCCGTAATTGGTTACCGACTGACCCGCAAGAGAAACATCAGCACCAGAGACATTTACGAGACTGTTGCTCGGACTACCCACAGTGAGACTACCTACAGCAGCCAAGCTCAGAGAGTTCGTATCAACGAAATCATTCAGTATCTCCAAATCTCCACCAGCAGTAATCTGATCAGTGCCACCTGGCGAAGCCGCAGTAGCAATTGAGACAGCACCTGTATTGGTGGTCAAATGCAAGTTTGTGGTAGTCATACCACTTCCCAGAGCAATTGAATTAGTTGCAGCGTTGAGGTTGATGTCGTGGGCTGTTACAGAAGAGCCAGAGTTCAGCGATATGCCACCACCAGACTGCACATTGACTTGCGTTGCAGTGGCTTTACCGATAGAACCATTGAGAGCCAAATTTGTAGCATTAACAGCTTGAATATTAACGTTGTCTGCTGCCAATGGGCCATTGACAGTAACGGCGGCCCCAGAGACCGTGTCGATCAAATTGAAGCTTGTTCCAGCAGAGGCGTTGACAGTTGTCGCTTGAGCGGTCTCTACGTCAACTGAGCCATTTGCAGCACGAGCAGTGAGGGTCGCTCCACTAACTTGCAATCTGCGAGCGGCACCAATCGAACCATTTGTACTGGTGAAACTCGTGCTAGTACCATTGATTCCAGTATTGTTTGCATTGGCATCAATGTTTCCGGTGGCCAACACTGATACAGCTCCGGCACCATTTCCGATCACCGCCGCTGCGCTGTCACCAGAATTGAGCAGGACATTACCAATTGGGCCATTGTTGGTGATCAACACCGTAGAAAAATCAGCTTGAGGGATATTGAGCTGAGAAGCTTGCGCCCCCACAGACAAGGTACCTGTAGATGGGGTCAAAGTATTGACAGTAACAACTCCAGTGCTGCTGTCTTTTAGGTAAACACTACCGGTGGAGCTATACGAAGTGTTTATGCTGCCATTGTTCACAGCATTGGTGAGTACAGGGGCAGCTGCAGAGCCAATACTTGAATTTGTCAGCAAGTTGATTGTCTTCGAGGTCAAAATAGCGGTCGGCGCCCCGGCTCTCTCAGTGATAGCGCCTGTACCAGCAGATACAAGCGTGATAGTGCCACCAATCAGACCAGTACTCATCGCACCGCCAACGAGAATGCCATTGTTACCGCCAAGCACGTTGAGAGCGATAGTGCCTCCATCAACAGTGATAGGTCCGTTAGCAACAATTGGTCCTTGCGAGTTCACAACAAACGAACCACCAGGGGCAGCGCCAGAGGCGCCAAGATTAAGCTGGTTTGTCCCCTGAGTAATCAACACGTTGCCATTGGTGGAGGTCGCACCAAAACTAAATGGCGCATTGCCGCCGGCAAGCGGTCCTACATTTGTGGTGATATTAATATCACCGGTAGCTCTCAGTGCACCGCCAGTAGCAGTTATATTGCCCGGCCCAAAAGTCGTAATCGAACCGCCATTGCTAGTGAGATTAGCTGTGGAGAAGAAAACCGGTCCGAAGGGGCCGCTGGAAGTAGGCCCGCCTAACGTAGCATTGATGTTAATGTTATTAGGTCCAGCATCGCCATTGGTTACGAAGTTAATCGTTCCAGCAGTAACTTGGCCATTGACATTTATAGTGCCATCGGCACCGGTTGTGCCAGGGTTTTGACTAGTCGTAATGCTTAGGTTGCCACGAAGTCCGAGATTAGCACTAATGAGATTGAGCGGCACCCCTGCAGTATCTAAAATACTAGCAGAACCTCCGAACGAAGAACCGCCAAGGCCAGACAGCTTCAACGAGCTGACTTCTACCTTTGCAGGACTACTTCCAGAGCTAAAACCAATACTGGCGCTGACATCCAACAGTCCGCTGCCCGGAACCACCCGAGAGGCTCCGCCGCTTGAACCAATACCTTGAGACACAACATCGGTAGCGCCACCGCCGCCGCCTATCGCAATTGACGAACCACCAGCACCGCCAACGCCTGGACCGGCATTGCCACCACCGACCCCACCAGTTTGCCCAATGCCGACAGCCCCTGAGAGATCTCCGCTTCCACCAGCTCCATTGCTAGTGGCTGAACCACCATTACCGCCGAACGAAAGCGTACCGCCTGAGGCATTGCCAAATACGCCACCACCACCACCGCCGCTTCCAGACAGGGCGCTAAAGCCACCGCCGCCGCCAGCGGCAAAATCAGAAACTACATTTCCGGTGCCACCGCCGCCGCCGCCACCGCCGCCGCCATATGCGCTGCCACCGCCACCACCGCCACCAACTCCACCAACAACGTTTGCACCATCTCCACCGGCACCACCATCATGCTCGTAGATTGTGCCACTAACTCTGGCGCCGCCAAGAACAGCTAACTTGACTGTACCTGCCGTTCCTCCGGCTCCACCTGTGGTAGCCGAACTGGTCTGGGAGCCACCGGCTCCACCGCCACCGCCACCACCGGAGACGTTGATATCGCCGGTGACGTTTACAGTAACTGGTCCTCCAAGGCTCGCCGTTAGGATAACTTGGCCGCCGTTACCACCCTTGCCACCACTCTGACCTGGAGTGGAAGAGCCACTACCAGCGCCACCACCACCAACCGCCGATATACTGCCTTGAACAGATACGCCGTTGCCAGCGGTCAGATTAATGTTATGACCATTGCCACCATCGAGAGAACCGCCAGCGTTGCCACCAGCACCATTGGCTGAAATGCTGCCATTGATAGCGATTTCTCGGCCGCTATCAATGTTGACGTCGCCCGTAGCGTTAACATTGCCTAATATGGACACGGCAGCGCCCTGCGCTGCACCAGTTGGTGCAAATGAATTGATGCCGTTACTCGCCGTGCCAGCTCCGTCAAAGAACATGCCACTGCCTACTGTAGGAGTAAACATCCCAAGACTAATATTGTTGCCAATTACTCCGCCAGTTCGGATGGTTGTGGGACTAGGACCACCAGCGAGCATGCTAACATCACCGCGATTTCCACCAGCAGCACTGGCATCTATATTGACAGTAGTTGGAAGCAGGATTGACCCACTAGTTGCTGCCGTGCCGTTATAAGCCACCATCTGCACGTAACCAGCATTGCCAGTCGCACCTGTACCAGCTGTTGTAATCGAAGTTAATGGTCCACTGCCACCATTTGCACCGGTCAAATCAATAAAACCACCAGTCAAGCTACCCTTGCCTGCGTTGGCTGAGTCGGCGAGAACGACATTGCCACCACCGTCAACAGTAAAGTTGGCGCCAGCTATTAAACTGAGGTTGCCACCATTGCCACCAGCTGGTGTGAGCACGCGGGTATCAAGTTGACCACCGGCACCACTCAAGATATTGCCGCCAGCTACTAGGGCTAAATTGGCACCATTTGTAGGAGCGATGGTGCCATCAATTAGGATGTTGCCCTGACTGGCAAGTGTAGGGTCGGCAGAAGCATCAATGTTACCGAGCCTGAGATCTGACTCGCTAGTATAAAGATGAATATTGTCGGCCGACGCATTCACCGCGCCAGAGACTTTGCTAGCTTGCAAATTAATTGTGGAGTATCCAGCCTTCAAGTTGAGTGCGTTACTATCAAAATTGCCGCCCATCACTTGCATAGCAGCGTTAATACCAACCATATTAATATCGTGATTGATTGCCTGCAGTGAACCAGCAGTGTTTTCGACAAGCAGACTAGATGAGCTTGTAACATTGATGTCACCGGCAGTAGCTAGCAGATTGCCTGAGTTGACTAAATGCGAAGTACCGAGATAGAGGTTCTGCGCAGCCGAAATGTCAGCGATGTGTCCATTAGCAGAAATGTTAGAAATTTCCGGAGCGGTGATAGTGAGATTGCCCGCACTACTTATGGTGCCAAAGTTAGTTATGCTATTGAGAGCATTTAGTATCGGATCGGCTCCATACAGGCCGCCAAAGCTTGCCGACATATACGACCCGATCAAGGCCTCAAACGAATTGATAATGGCGCTAGCCGAGATCGTGCCAGTCTGCCCTGCTAATTGAGACGCGATCGAAATCGAACCATAGTTATTGATGGTGCCGGCGACGCTAAACAGATCTAGGGTGTCAATTAACTGAACACCTTGTGTAATAGTCAGGGAGCCAATGGTTCCGCCCACAGAGCTATCGATAGCCGACAAGAGATTGCTATCAAGAATGATTGTGCCACCGAGAGCTTGACCAGTCGCAGAAAGTTGAATGGTCTGGGTACCACTAGACAACACTTGCTCTGCTGCAATCAATTCTGCCGCGGTTAGTCTAGAATTTAGATCAACAACTTCTTTGACACCCCCTACATCTATTGTGATTGTATGGAAGTCGGCAAGACTGCTTGCAAGGAAATCGTGACCAGTAGAACCTAAGTCAAAATGTGCGGCAACAGGATTACCCGTGCTACTGGCCTGAGCGTCAGAATTCTGAGCAGCGTCATGGGCAGACAGTTCAGCACCAGAGTGCTCTGGAGAGCCGCCGGCGGCAGTCGAGGAATCAGGGACAGGCACAGCAGTGCTATCAACAGGCCCCAAGTCAACTTGATTTACTACGGCAGAAGGATCGACACTTGGCGCCGCATCCATACTTGGTGTCACATCTATACTTGGCGCCACATCTATACTTGGTGTCACATCTATACTTGGCGCCATGTCTAGGCTGGGCATGACATCAATGCTTGGCGTGATATCAATAGTAGGAGCTTGGATTTGCGGGTCGATCGAAATGGCCGGAGACATGTCTACCGGCGCCAGCGCTTGACCAACCGCATCTAACTGACTCCCCATATCTAGGTCAGCAGCTACCGCCGGACTAGTATCGAGCACCGGTAGCTCGTCAGCACACACCCTCGTTGTCGAAACAGAGACCGATATAGCAACCCCTACCGTGACGGTAACCAAGCGCCGCTTGAGACCGTACTGAGTAGACACGGGAATCGAGCAGTTGAGCATCGTTAGTCCATCCAAGATAGTTTAGTTACGCCCAAAAGCCGTGCCTCACCGCCAACAGAACGAAAGGGGCTACGACCGAGCTGGTATATATTACCGCGAACTACTTCATTTCTTCGCCGTGCAATAAGGCAGCTTATTAAGAAGAAATAGCCTATCCTCAAGCGGGTGCCAATTTGCCAAGAACCAAGATTGGTTAACTTTCACCAATCTTTCACTTGATGGTCGAAAGTGAAGCGTAAGAACTAAAAGTATTAAAATTGGCGGCAACGCTAGGATCAGTAGAAACAACTCACTGGAACCTACACCAAATCACTTAAGACCAAGCTGCAAAAGTGCCTTGCCCGGAACTGTCGACTTCGGCTTCGACTTCTTCAACTCACGATAATAATTTACCAGCCTATCCTTCATTCCATACTTGACCATTTCATCAAGACTATTGAGCGCGCTTAAATCAACTGAATCTTTCGCTTGCCACAGACGCAAAGAATCATCTTTGTCTCCAGAACGGGCCGCAGCAATGGCAATTCGCGAAAGCCAATCTGGTTTTTCTTCGCTTGTTAATCGCACCAATGCAGCTGGCCAAATTTCCTCAGCGCGCCGCCAGTCAAAGACATCCAAATAACTTTCGAAAAGAGTAAACTGCGAACGCTGCTTCAATTCTTTATCATCGCTCTTACATCCCGCCAGAAGAAAGGGAATTGATCGCTTCGCTTCCTGGCAGCGGTTCATGATCCAACCCAACGTAAGTTCTCTACTGGCATTGCCTAGAGCTAGCCCTTCTGCTCGCGTCCACAGTTGCTGCCGTTGCTCAGGCTTAGCGTTGCGCACCATGCGCCACAATATGCGCTCTTCTGTGTAGCTCCAGGTCTTCAACTGCTTCAACAGCTGCCAGAGCCGTTCATCAACCGGAGACAAATAACCAGTCTGGTCGGTTTCATAAGTCTGTTCAAGATCGCGCACCAGCTTGGTGCGATACTCTACGCTCGAACTAGAACTAGAATTAGAAGCCGCATCAAACTCGCTCCAAATGAACTTTATAGCAGCCTGATCACTTTCATGGCGACGCAAAAACAAAGCATAAGAAGACACGATCATCGGCAAGTAAAATTGAGCACTCTGGTCTTGCTTTAAGTTTGCTTGCTTTGAGTTTTCTAGCTTTGACTTTGCTAACTTCAACGCTCGCAGCCAAGCTGAACGCTCTTGTTCAGCCTCTTTAAGCCCTCTATAATAATCAGCCCGACCTTGCCAATAATCAATTGAATCTTCGTTCTTAACTTCTGCCGCTTTTATCTGCTGCTCAAGAGGCCGCGTCGGAGTAGAAGCTTGAATTTGCCCGGCCAGTTGCGACAGAGCGTAAGTCGGAACTTGACCCCCAGATTCTTTCGACAATTGCAAAAGAATGGACTGAGCCTCTTTGCTTTGCCCTACTTTCTGATAGCACTCAGCAAGCATTGAGCGCACCCACACACTAAAATGCTTGACCTGCGGAACAGCGCTTAAGTTAGCTGGCAGAGCAGAATATCGCAGCAGAAAGTTTTTGATTTCCTTCTCGTCTTGCGGAGTAAATGGAATAGTTTGAGCACGCTTCAAATAGAAAATCGCTTCAGCCGGATGCCTCGTGTGCAACCATTCAGCCACTTGGTAGTTACGATAAGCAAGCGTAGGCAACACAGCATCGCAGATCCAATGAATGTCTGATTTCTCGGCCGAATCATCGGTGGCCAAAATAAACCACTTCAATCTACGAACATCATCGGGCTTGTCTTTAACTTGCTTAGCAAAATCTGCCAAGATTTGCTTTCTTCTTCCGGCCTCTTCGGCAAAAGTTATACGAAGTCGCCACCAATACTCTTCATTGAATGGATATCGAGCCCTTATCCAATTGTCGACAGCATCAAGGGCGGTGGCATCCTTCTTACACTCCGAACACATGTGCTTGATTAACACATATCCCCAACCAGGTTCCGCCATAGGCAACTGTTCTAAATAGAGCTTTGCTAGGTCCCACTTTTCCTTTCCAATCAAAAAGTCAGCCGCTTGTGACAGCTCACTTTTCTCCTCAACACTGACTGCGCCTCTTACTTCACCCAGCTGCTTGATAATAGATTTAGCAGACGCGTCATTGCCTTGGCGCACTTCATCCTTCAGCCTTTTCAATAAGGGAAGGTAATCAGACTTCGTAGCAGTCATAGCTGGAAGACTTGGCGAGGGTTTAACTTTCCTAGAATCAGACGCCACCGCAGGCTGTGCAATCAAAGAAGATAGAATCAAGATTCGCAGAACCGTAATTTTCATGCAACCTCAGCCCTCGACGCACTCACCCCGACATTGTCACATGCTACCCCAAATTTGCTCATACAGGCAACGATAGACCTGCTAGGATCTTGCATGGAGCTTGTAATGACCCGGCAATGACCAGGCGACAATTCGGCCATGCTCCAAACCCAGAGGAAACCACAATCAAGCACCTACCAATCGATGATGTTTTGCCAGAGGTGATTTCCGGCCTGACAAGCACAGATACAGGTGCTCTTGTCCTGATTGCAGCGCCTGGTGCCGGAAAGACCACTAGAGTTCCGCCAGCGGTGCTTGATGCCGGGTTAGCCGAGCTTACTAATAAGACCATTCAGAGCAACCAAGGCCAAATAGTAGTACTGCAACCGCGCCGGGTCGCAGCGAGAGCCGCAGCCACTCGTATATCAGATGAGCGTGGCACAAAACTCGGTGAAGAAATTGGCTACCAGGTTCGTCACGAGAGCAAAGTATCGGCACGCACCCGCATATTGGTTTGCACGGAAGGGGTTTTTCTCAGACGCTTGCAAAAAGATCCAATGCTTGAAAATACAGCTGTAGTAATTTTCGATGAATTTCACGAGCGCAATCTTGACAGCGATCTTGCTCTAGCATTAGTGAGGCAAGTGCGCAATGAACTGCGCCCCGACTTAAAAATCATAGTAATGTCTGCCACACTTGACGCCGAACCGGTCAGCCGCTATCTCTCAAACTGTCCGGTGGTGCAAAGCCCCGGTCGTGCCTATCCAGTTAATATCGAATATCTTTCATTTCAGCCATCGGCAGTAAACCTTGAGCAGACAGTGAGTGATGGCGTCAAGAAAATGCTAGCAGCAAGCGACGGCCACATTCTTGCTTTCTTACCAGGAGTGGGAGAGATTCGCAAAACCCAAGAACTACTACAGCCAATTGCCGAGCGCGAGGATTTTTTGCTGTTTCCTCTATACGGAGACATGCCATTAGAAGAACAGCAGCGTGTACTAAATCAATCGGCACAGCGCAAAGTGGTGCTAGCCACCAACATAGCTGAAACGTCTCTTACAATTGACGGCATCAGCGCCGTTGTTGATAGCGGCATGGCGCGAGTGAACAGGCTCGATACAAGGCTCGGACTTAATCGTCTCGGCCTTGAACGCATTTCTCAAGCATCGGCAGACCAACGGGCTGGGCGGGCAGGCCGCACCGCTAGCGGTGACTGCCTTAGGCTTTGGACTGAGCGCGAGCACAAATCGATGTCAGCTTTCAACTCGCCAGAAATAGAGCGAGTTGATTTGTCTGAATGCGCCCTTCAGCTTCTGGCCTGGGGAGAAAAAGACCTGCAATCTTTCGCTTGGTTTGAGGCACCACCACCGGTCAGCCTTAGTCGCGCATTAGAATTACTTGACCGGCTTGATGCCTTAGAAAACAGCAGCCTCACTAAGCTTGGACGCAAAATGGCTCAGCTGCCATTGCAACCTAGACTAGCGCGCTTGCTCGTAGAAGGAGCGACCTTAGGTCAACTGAAAGACACTGCGCTGTGTGCGGCAATGCTGTCAGAACGCGATCCACTCAAGCGCTCTAGCGAGAACACTGGCGCCAAACACAAGTCAGAGTCTGATGTCTTAGACAGAGTCTGGGCACTAAAAGAATTTGCAGAGCACGGGCACAAGCATTCGTTTGCTGGTGAACTGATGGTAAATCCGGCCAAACAGATTCTGCGAGCGGCCGAGCAACTGACCCGGCTTCTTAGTGACTTTGATAGCGGCAGTGATGCAAGAACTAGCAGCGATGTAGAAATGAGCAGTGATGCAAGAACTAGCAGCGATGTAGAAATGAGCAGTGATGCGCGAGCAAGAAACAAAGACGTCTCACCCAGCAAAGCCCCAGCCGTGCAGAAGTCAGTCCAGCAAGCAGAACAATCAGTTATGCGCGCAATTATGGTGGCATTTAGCGACCGCATATGCAAGCGAAGAGAACCCGGTGGCAAAACGGCAATTATGGTCGGTGGCCGCGGAGTCAAACTTTCAAACGACTCAGCAGTAACCGATGCAGAATTCTTTGTGGCGGTTGAACTAATAGAGACTGGTCAATCTGATGCAACCGTTAGACAAGCCTCAGCCATCGACAAAGGCTGGCTACCCAAGTCACATCTTACAACTAGCATAGACGTAACTTATGACACCATTCGAGAAAAAGTGGTGGCATCAAAATGCACTAGATTTTGTGATTTGGTTATTGAAGAAAAAGTGGCAGCACTTCCACAAGATATCGACCCAGGAGAAATTTTAGCCAAGGCACTAAGTGCAGCAAATGTTGACGTTGCGGCCCTTGTGGATGACCATGCAAAACAATACCTAGCTCGCCTAAACTGCCTGCGCGAGAACATGCCCGAACTTGAATTACCTCAGTTTTCAAACGAACCTTGGCGTGACCTCTTGCCTCTATGGTGCATGGGTTCTGCCAGTCTTGCGGAACTAAAATCACACTCATTCGCGTCCATTTTGCAATCACAATTAAGCCACGAACAACTCACAGCAATTGAACAGGAAGCACCGGCGCAAATACCAGTACCAAGTGGCAATCAAATCAAACTCCACTACGAAGACGGCAAGGCACCAGTATTGGCGGTGCGCATACAAGAACTTTTCGGCATGACCGAAACACCAAAAGTGGCAAGGTCGAGGCAGCCAGTCTTGATGCATTTACTGGCACCAAATTATAGAGTGCAGCAGATTACACCAGATCTAGCTAGCTTCTGGAAGAACACTTACAGTGAAGTAAAAAAAGATCTCAAAGCCCGCTATCCAAAACATTCTTGGCCAGACAATCCGCTTACGGCACAGGCTGAGAGTAGACCTAAGAGAAGAACTTAGCAACAAGACCTAAGGGACATATGTATTTTTCTTTGCCCAGCGAATTGTTCGCAATGCTTTTTTTACTTCGCCAATGTGCTTCTTATACTCAGCTGGTGGGGCCCTAAATGAAATTTGGGCAGTGACCCAGATATCTGAATCATCTGGATTATGAAGAAACTCAAGCTCATAAATATCGGTGCCTTCGAATCGACCGGACTTTACAAGTACATGCTTGCCATTTAGAATTTCAACACGCACATCAGTAAAAAACTCTTGAACAGCCAGAGACTCTAGCTCAGCTCGCGGAACAACATGAGGTTCACTCCTAATAACAGATTTAAAGTGCGAGTTTTCTATCAAATACACCCCAGGGCTAGAAAAACCAAGTTCGACTTTAGGGTTAGACTTCAAGGTCAAGGGAATGTTGTAACCATCAGGTGATGAGTACTCCAACCTTTGATACATCCACTTACCTGGCGGCAACTTCATAAATACCATGGGCATGTCGTCAACTATAGCCGGCATTGACTTTACTACGACAGGTGCAGGATCACGCGGATAGTGCCGCGGAACAGACGGCGGATAAGCTAGCCTCTTAGCAAGTAACGGCGACGGGGATTTTCTCACGAGATACCGAAACTCAGCAGTATCAATAGGCCAATCAATAATTCGCGGCGGCTCAAAGTACATTGATCCCTCCCGTTGACAATCAGTGAAATTTCACTGGGTATTTAGCAAGCCACTCCTGCAGCCCTGTCTTCCACAACTTTAGCTCCTTATCCTCAGGATGTCGCGCAATCCAATCGCGCAATTCGGGATCTGGGTTCAGGTGCTCAAATTCAGTAGGGCTCAATGTACGACTACCCCCCTTAAGCCTTTCTGGAAATCCGAGCCACTTAGGCAGCTGCTGTTGTAAATAATTAGGATTCTGACTCCAATAGCTGACTAAAGGCATAAGATCAGCAGCTTCAGACTTTACTCTAATCTTATGAGAGAAAACACTCTCTGAAATTGTGTTGATAGGAATCTTAGGTACACCGTTGTGATCCTTAGATTCATCCCAAGTATTGTCGACAGCTAATAAGCTCCCATCCTCAGAAAGCTCACTTAGAACCAAGAAGTGAGCTCCACCATCCTTCATACTAGTAGGCGGCATTGAGCAATCCAATCTCACAATAGGTGGCCACTGGCCAATTTCCTTTGTCGCCTTAAGAGCGACCGCAAGTTCTGATGCTGAGAAAAGAGCAACAACACTGCCATCTCTATTGTTGAACTCGTAGGCCTTGCGAAGGCTGATACCAGCTGCCTCAGTTGGAGTTAAGTGGGCTGCCGAGATAACAAAATGCCTCTCATCCTTACCTGTAATTCGCTGGGCGAGGGTCGAGAGGTCGGTATCAACAACCTGACGCCCTTCGCCGCTCCCCCACAGTAAAGAATTTCCAGTCCGAACGTCAATTACTTTGCCATTGGCTAGGTTCTTTAAACTGTCATATTCCTTGGGCGTTGGCTGTTCATAGCGGTAGCCGCGGGGAACCAGAACCAAATTTACTGCAGTAACATCAAACAACTGAGACGCAAAGCTGCGCGGACCGAAATAATCAGCTTTCCACTCATGAATTGGCACATTTTTAATATCATTCTCGACATTGAATTGCTTAGCAAAAAGATCAGGTATCAGATTATTCGGACAGGCAGACAAATCAACCTTGATGCCACCATATGTGGCCTCATATTTGCCTGTCAAAATAACATCGGTAACTAAACGAGCCACCGCTGCTGGTTCACGATAGTGCTCACGCACCTGCAAAGAAGCAGTAGCACAAATTGCCAAATTACCCTGACTAATAGTAAATGGCTCAGCCACTTGATGCATCAATTGCTCGGCAACCTGAACACGCCACAGAGTATCACCTGGTTGTTGTTTACACTCCGGGTAGCGAGCCAACACATCAGAATCAGCCGACAAAAGGCGGCTCAGCTGCGCGTAAGTATTGGCCATCTCACGCTGCTTTTCCATTGCGCCCATATGGCTGCGCGCAGAGAAGTTCTTCTCAAAATTATCCAAATCAATAGAAAACTGCCTCAGCTCATTCGGTTTCAAAATTGCAGCATCGGCCAAGCGCTTCAAATCGTCGCGGGCAATAGTCAAATCTTGAGGTGCCAGCATATCTTGAACAGGAGCCAACAAATTGTCACTGACTTTTCGAGCCAGCTCAGATGGCGCAATCGGCTTAGGCATATGGTTTAGACGTGACTCGACATGGCCACCGAAATCAATCTCTAAACTATGATCTTGCGATTCATCAAGTGAACCCGAACTAGCATTAGTTCTTTTCTTGGCGATGGCATCCATAATGGTGGAACCAATTGAGCCAACTTCACGCGACACTTTGCCGTCGCCAACACCTTGCGACTCACCCGCACGTTCAGCAGACTTAAGACTATCCTTTTCTTTTTGGTCGTCGCTCATGCTCTCACTCAAGAAATACAAACAAGACGCGAATCTAAACAAAATTAGGGATGCCACCCCTATTATTACAGAAAAGCACAAATTACAAATCGCTATTGCGTTTTCTTTGGCTCGTGGTATATTGAAAAAACGGTCGTGCAATTCGTTGCACAATCTTTTGTTCGCGGGATTGGCACATTGGTTGTGCTCTAGCCTTCCAAGCTAGCTAAAAGAGTTCGATTCTCTTATTCCGCTCCATTTTCAGGTGAATAAAGTGAAGTCGATGATAGGGATTATGAAACGGAATAGTGATAGAGGCAATTGCTCTATCGTTCGTTTTGTCACACCTATTATGAGTTCAAATCACCATGTTATTTTTACAACCAGCACTGCCCGAGCGACGTCCACCAGCGCCTAATGCCTGGGGTCTTAGTTTAGTCAGAAAAACTCTCGGTTTGCACCCGAAAGTGAAGGGTGCAAAGCCCTTAGACTCCACCATTTCTCAATTGCATATTTGCCCATGTAGCTCAAAAGCAGAGCGGTCGCCTTGTAAGCGACAGGTAGCGGGAGCATTACCACGCCTTGGGCTCCATTTCTCTGCTGCACCAGCAGAGGCTATTGCTGCGGTTCTCGCAGCAATATACGCGCACGTGGTCTACTGGATGGGCAACGTTCTTCTAAAGCGTTTAAAGCAAGTTCGATTCTTGCCGTGCGTGTGGTGCGCTATAGCTCAGTTGGTAGAGCGTCCGCCCGTTAAGTGGATTGTCCCTGGTTCGAACCCAGGTAGCGCAGCCATTCTCCACTATCGTCTAACAGTAAGACATTCAGCTCATAACTGGAGCGATGTTGGTGCAAATCCAGCTAGTGGAACCAATTTTCGAAGATGCAATTTGATCTGCAAAATTACATTCACAAATTATTTTGCGTTTTTTCGGAGCTGTGTTATGCTGACAAGAGTTGAAAGTTACAGGAAATTATTTCCAATGAAAGCGGTTCTCCAACATTCAGATAGACAGATGAGTGGCTCCCAGCCTTGCTGGTCGTCATCAGACGCCTGCGCAAATACATGCGCCAATGTCTACGAAATGAATGTCTTAGGAGTATTTGGAAATGAAACCTCAACAAAAATTAGTCCACGAATTATATAGCCGTCTTCGCAGGCCCAGTCTCACGTTTGAGAGATTTGCGCCGAGGCGGCGACGGTCAACAATGAGCGGCAATAGCGCGCGATTCGAGACATATTATCTCGATCGATGGCCGTGTAGTTTAGTGGTAAAACAAGCTCCCGATAAGAGTTGTAGCGGTTGTTCGATTCAATCCTCGGCCACCATTTTTCAACGCGTTTTTAGCCAGCTCTGTGTACTTAGCCAAGACAGCAAGGCAACTGATTGCAAACCAGTCATGCGATGGTGCAAATCCATCAGTACACTTTATGCATACCAGGCCATGGCGGCCAAGCGGATTCCAAACCCGCAGGACAACGTTCAATTCGTTGGGTGTGCGCATACCGGTGTCGTCTAACGGCTTAGGACGCTCCCCTGTCACGGGAGTAATGCGGATTCGAATTCCGTCACTGGTGCCATTCTCTTTTGAACTGTATTTTTAAACTATATTTTGGAGACGATCCGGCTAGATGAGGAGCTTGTCTTGAAAACAAGTGCCCGACAGGGTTGTAGGTGCGAGTCCATACCGTCTCCTTACTTTTGGAACAGTGGCCCATGGGGGCAAACTCTTTGCTAGAGAGTCGGGCAAAAAGCCTAGTAGGTTCGATTCCTACCTGTTCCGAAATTTCACAAACACACTCAGAACGAGAAAGGAAAAACTAAAAACTCAGAGACACGAATTAATTTAGACTACTTAAACCGCAGACAGTAACTGCCTTGCGCGGGGATGCACTTGCTCATTTTCCTTTTGCACGTGCACCTTTAAATCAGCAATGACGGCAGCAAGGCCGTCAGCAAACTGATGGCAAATTCCGTCAGCACTATCCTCTGTGACCGCAACGGAATTCACCACAGCCAGTATCGCCTCAAAAGCCTTACCAGAATTCTCATGCTCGCTTTCCATCTCGACTAAGCGATCAAGCAAGTTAGGTCCTGCTGTCACTTCGGCAATCGCCGTGTCGGCCGCCTCACTGTCTTCAAGCTTAAGACAAGCGGGAAAGAGAAACTGCTCTTCGTCACCTAGGTGAATCTCAATTTTGGACTTTACTTTTTTGAAAGTCTCAAATGCTTCACACAACTTTTGATTCTGGGCACCGTACTCAGCGGCAATTTCGCCCAGGAGTAGCTCAAGGCGCGGTAGTTCTCTTCGCAAAAGAACATGATGCTCCGTGAGAATATTCTGAATCAATTCCTTAAGACTCAAGGTCAAGATAAGCTTCTCCAGAATGCATGATTGCAGGTGAAGCGCTAGTTTAGCACTATGAGATAACAAAAAATCGGCGGAGTAGGATTTGAACCTACGTGCTTGTTACAGTCCTGCTCTACAGGCAGGCGCAATCGACCACTCTGCCATCCGCCGATGGATGCTCATGTACATATGCATATGAATGTGCACGAGCGCGTCAGTAATCACGAACATAAGTTCGTGCAATGAGAAACGCCAATTCGCGCTGCTCCACAGCAGCACCATATTTAGCGCCACATATATCTGCCTAACGGCACACAATATAAGCCAGACAATCGTCGCAGGGGGATATTCGGAATAATAAATCTATTTGAACAACACACGCACGACGACCAGAGCCTAGCCTCGATATGAGCGGCGCCGATAAGTGCTTATTGATAGTGTCAATTGCTTGTTCATAAGATGACATTACCATGAGGCGAAAGAGATCGCAAGAGTTTGCACATTGCACACAATCAGATTCTCTCATTCTGCGAAGAAGCAGAAGATGGAGATGGAGATCCAATCTTAATTTCATTGTCAAACTGCAATGCAGCTTCTTCACCAACCCTCGAAACCAGTTTCGCATGAGACAACTGGTGCTCAGACTCAAGCGCCCTAAGGCGCTCAAATTGATCGACAGTCAACTTTCCTCTCTTGTTGTTAGGCCGATCCTTGACGGCCAGAAGCGACTGGAGTGCTTGTATTTCCCGACAATTCTGCAAATAGCTAACGAAAAAATCGCCCTCCAAGCGAACCATTTGATAAAACGAAATAAGCTCTGCCTGCGAACTCATTGCAGCAGCGCGCTGTGCCTGCGAAATGGGTCTCGCCGGTGCAAAAATGTTTGCGCCGTTGTAAGTTAGGGTTTTGGAGCGCCCGAACTTAAGATAAGCTGGGCCATCCTCATGAAGCACTGGATAGGTCGGCTCAAAATTAGGATCAATTAGAGACATGCCTGGCTGAACATAGACAGAGCTTGGCCACTCGGCACCAGCCGCTGTGAATGGATTAGTCAGAAATCCAGCAATAGTATCAGCGGAACAACCACTCTTCTTGAGCCTCTCAATTACGAGTAAGAGATCTGGCGACTTTTTCACATAAGCCTGCCAGAGCTCAGTAAGCAACTCTTGGTCACGCGAAGAACTATCGATAGGTCTCATAGCAGAAGGCCCAACTGCCCGCAACCTTCTTGATATCTCACTAGAATCACTAGCCAACGACCAATCTGTCGAGATACAGACCGTTAAACTAAGGCCTAATATCACATAAGTAAACTTCTGGTGAAGCCGTGACAAACTAACTGCAGTGTTACCATAAATCATTCTCTAATTGTACGGGCAAATCTTAAAATGCCGCTCAAGCCTGTAGCATTAAGCTGCTAGTCACTGGGAAGATAGCGAAAATCACGGGGGAGTATGCAAATTGCACGAGAACACAATCGCCAAAGAGCTCCGGCGCGGCAATATCAATATGTTAGCAACGGGCCTCTGCGTTGCTATATTTAGTTGCGCCGTCCTCGTTCTAACGGCCCGGACCAACCTCAATGAACTGCTCGGCCCGGTGGCGATGACACCAGCCGAAGTAATTAAAATTCAAGATCCTTCTAAACTTTTGCGCTATTACATCAGCACGAGTGGTTCAAAAGTAAGTGGCACTGTCTGGAAGGATGGCTATGAAACAATTGATCGAGGAGACAAATCGGTAAAATCCTTCACTGTTACAAGCGAAATTCAGCTGCTTCAGCTTGTAGACAAAATGGTGCTAATTCGACGGAAGCAAAGCTCAAAAGACACGAGCATTGCTGGCGCCTTAATAAAAGTGCCAAGCGAACTAGAAGTAGTTGCGGAGCAGCTCTGCAAAGATCAAAAGCTGAAAGCACAGTTGCTACCACTTTTAATTGATTCAACACGCTTCAACTGGGGTGGCTATTTTGTTTTGATAACATTCACAGCGTTACTGACCTGCGGCATAGTTTGCATTTATACAGCAGTCATTCGCTTGCTCGATAAGTTTCGAAATCCAAATATCAAATCACTCAATCGCTTTGGCGACGCGCCGACGGTATTGGCAGCAATAGAAAAAGAGCTGAGCAATGGCGAAAGCGTATTTCGCTGCTCTATGCTCTGGCTTACAGAGAACTGGCTAATAACGAGCAAATTGACTGGCTTAGAAATAAGAAGCGTCAAGGAACTAGTTTGGATCTATCCGCAAATTACTCGCCACAGCGTTTACGGCGTGCCCGCAGGCAAATCAAACGGTCTCATCATCTGCGATAGCAGCGGCAACTACACACAGGTTTATCTTCCCTCCGACGACTTTGACTACATAGGCGAAAGCTTACGGAAACGCGCGCCATGGGCCTTCTTTGGATACGAACTAGAAAGAGAACAAAAGTGGCACAAGAAAACTCGGGCCTCTATGATTGCTGAAGTGCAAGAGCGCCGAGTGGCGATGGAGAATAAGTAAAGGGAGCAAGAGCCCAACGATTGCTCCACCAGTAAACACTACCAAAGTATCCAGACTAGATAACCGGCCAGCAACTAGCTCTATACTTTTCAATTGAGAACTACACCTTAGCATTTTTCGCCCTCAAGCGCTGATGCAACTGCTCTGCAGCCAGCTTGCGCTCACGAGCACGACCGTCACGTATTGCATCGACCAGCGCCAAAAGCTCGTACAACGAACTATCCATACTAGCAGCCTTCGGCACCGATCCATACAGAGGCGACAACTGGTAGCCACGAGCCTTCCCTTGCGGATCCGGCCACACCGGCGGATGCTCGTTTACAGAAGCAGTTATAAGACCGTCTAATGGAGGCGCAGCCTATGCTGTCAAAGTGCCTCTAGTCAATGTGCCCCGTTCAGAAGGAAAAGCATACTGCACACCATGAACTAGAAACTCCTCAAGCGCCTGCACTCTTGGTCTCTTCTGGGCAGTGTCGAACAAATGAGCACGCGCTGCGCGATCTAAGGCGTTGTGAACTTCTCCAACACTCATAAATAGATCCTGCGCCAGCCCGCGGTAAGACCAATCAAACTGAGTAATTGTTAAACCCGAGCAATTACACTGCTATTTCGATTTATCTGGTTCAGCATCAGCAGAAGGGTCTGCCTTCTTTTGCATCTCAATACATTTGCCCTGTTGCTCGACACAAAAGCGATATAAATCGGCGGTCTCTTTAGAACGATTGGGACGCCAACTCATTCGCCGAAGAACCTCAGTATAGTGCTCCTGAGCTTCGGCAAACTTTCCTTGAGTTTGCTCCTCTTTAGCCAAGTCACCAAGCCGTTTACAAGTCACGAACGACATCGAGTTGTATTCAATTTCAGCCTTAGTCACCAACTGTTTCTTCTTCTCAATTTCAGCCTGGTTATGGAGAATCTTTGGTTCGTCAGCACTAGCGCTAAGATCTTGAACAAAGGCGCATCCAGACAGAAGTAGTGAAAATGACAAAAGACAAAATGGTCGCTTAGACATTTAATAGCACCTCGTCACTTCTTCATTCTTACCCAAATTTCATGCATATTGGTCTCGCCCGATATCTCATAGTCGCTCATATAGCGAACAAAAAAGTTCTGCTGAACTAGCAGATCTAATACCACTCTTTTCTGAACAATGATCATTGCTGGCTTTTTACTGGCAATGTCTTTACCATAATTGGATATGACTAGTTCAGTCATTTCTTGCCAGCGCTTATCCTGCGTCTCGTTCACGCAATAATCGAGAAAGGGCAGCAAGCAAAATATATACCGACTGCCTTGTTGCCTACCACTTTGCAGAATAGCCGGATAACCAGGTCCAATTCCTGTGCCCATAAAGAAGGCGCTATCAGTGGGTTTGGTCTTATCGACAATGAAAAAGAAAAGCGGATCTAAGTCTGACTTCAAACACTTTCCGCTGTAACCCAATGGGCTCATATCATATAACGCAGCACCCTTGTAACAGTCTGTTTGAATATTCATGACTTGGTATGTAAGCGAGCCGGCAAAGCAGAGCATGGCCCCGGCAAGCACCCACCGCATTAGCCGCTGCAAACATAGACGATTGAGCACACCATTTAAAACAATGCCGAACATCAATCCATCAAGCATAAAAAACCCAGCACTCATTGGCAAAAATCGATACGGCCAAGACTGCGCACCATAAATGTAATGGAAAAGAAAGCTCAAAGAAAAGGCGGACAATGGAGCAATCAATTGACTATAGCGCGACAAGGCAATGGCGGCTGAGAGAGTCAAAATCAGATGAAGAAAAGGTAGATAAAAATCACCATTGGTTCGCAGCATTAACATTAGTGTCTCACTCGAATAACTCAGGCCACTGAGATAAAGTGGCACCACCTGGTGAAAATAGACATCCCAAACCGCCGGGGGGAGCAATAAACAGAGCAGTAAATAAGCAACGAAGACAGATACCACGCTACATATTTCAGGTCTAGCAAAAGTTCTGATAGATCTGATAGTCCTGAACCGGCAATAGAAGAACAGTTCAACAACAAATGCTGAGGCCACGAACTGAGGCTTCAACGCCATACCAACTCCTGCGAGCACACCGCATAGAACTGCATCAAATTTAGAAATAGGTCTTTCATCAACGACTCCGCCTTGGCCATCGTCAAATTTGGTTTGTACTTCCGTAGTAGCATTTTTCCAAACGATGCTACGCAAAACGAAGTACGGTACGTAAGCAAGAATAAACAGATGTTCGCGTTCACCAGTATTTATCAGTAGGTCTTGACTGAAATAGGCAACAGCAAACAGCATAGGCAAGAGCACCAAGAAATCTTGCCTACTCAAGTACTTGTAGGCTATCCGCAAGCTCAAAAACGAGCTGACGGCGCTCAAGCCCAACACAGAAAAATTCAAAGCTAGAGGAGCGGGAATATGAATGAGTCTTGAGACAAAAACTGGTATCAGATTAAGATACATAATTAGTGGAGGATTCCATTCGAAAAAATCAATATAAGGCAATTTGCCTTGAGTAATCATTTCGGCCATTGCAAAGTACGCTGATTGATCTGGATAAGTAAGAAGTGGATGACTAGACCAGAAAAAAGCTTTGTTCAAAATCAAGATGACGAAGGCCAAACCAATCAGAAGCAAAAAGAGACGATTGCCTTTCTGTGATTGAGACTGTGATTGAGATTGATCGTCAATAGTTGTTAGCATTGATTTGCCTCATTTACTTCTCTTGACGAAGAATCTAAACTGCGTATTAGAACCACAGTATTCGTGAGGTTGGCGATTGCGTAGGCTGAAATAATCACCTGTGGTATCAACCTCTAAATAGCCTTTTCGCAATGCGCGGAAAAACTTCTCGCGGTCGAAAGTATTGAGAACCTGATCATCTGAAGCAATGAACAAATCAGTTCGCTGTTGGGCAATTTCAGACTCAATATTAGACCAGGTATGGGCCTGAAAATCTTTCATTGGTCCAGAAAAAGTAGAATTGTCACTAATCCACTTGAACAGCCAAAGCGGTCTAGACCAGAGCAAATAGCCACCTGGTTTTCTTCCAGAAAAAAGAAGCAACGGATAGGCCGGCTCGACGCAAGGGCTCAACAGGGTGACACTGTCATTTACTTTAGAGGTCTTCTCTAGCGCTAAATCTAGTGGCAGATTTCCTTTGGTGATATTGAGACTCATATAGTCCTGCAGCTTAAAGCGATCACGCTCAAGGGAGCACCAAACGGCCGTTGTTGACGTCAGCGTAAGCACAACTAGAATAGATAGGAATGCAAGAGGCGACTGCAATCTTGCTGAGTTTTTTGACTCTGGTGTGCGCTGAGCAAACCATTTCACCCCCTGCCTAATAGCTATTATGGTGGCACTTGTAAATATGGAGGTGATAGCAAAAATTGCCACGGTAAAATCATGAGAGAAGCCCTGACCTTCAAGCATGTATAAGCCCAGACCAGAAAGCATAAGGCCTGTTAGTGGGGCAAAGCAGCTATGTTTCTTACTAAAGAGAAAGGCGACCAGCCCGGCTGCCACCAAACAATAGACAATATCTACTCGATTGGGAGAAGATAGTGGTGCCACAATTGCCGGGTCAACAATTGAATAGTTGAGCCATTTTAGTGGCATTGTCCACTGCCAAAAAGCTGTGTGTACTGGCTCTTGCAAGTTTGCCAAATAGAAAAAGTTGATAAGGATTGGAAGAACGAAAGTGAACCATTCTACAGAAAACAGGCTGCGCCATCTGTGGGATTGCAGTAGCATAACCCACTCGACGATAAGGAAAACACACAAAAAGGGAATATCAAAACAGGCTGCTGTCCCGGCAATGCCGCCAACAAAAGCAGCAAGAATTGCGGTCAGAGACAATTGACAACGGATCATCTTTTTGGAAGAAGAAGAAGAAGAAGATAAGCCCGAAGCGCAAGCGGGAAAAGTACTCTGCGATAATTTATTATGAGCAAGCCAACGCAAGAAAAGCCAAGGAGCAACGGCCAGCAATAAAACATACTGCAACTCGCCAAAGTCAAAGCGTGCGATAAGAAGCGTCAGAGCCAAGCCAAAGGCACAGGCCAAAGCGAAGTCTTGAATGTCTTGCTTCGCCTCAGTCGAATCGACAGAGGCGAGCGCCTGCATGGCAATTGCAGCAAGCAAAATTAGAGAGCCAACAATCAAACAAAAAATGCAGAGAGGAATAAAAGAAGCGGGAATTGCGGAAACACCCATAGCCCCCAATGCGGTGCAGAGCATATGGAGATACTTGAGAGATTCAAAAACAATAGGCTGAGACCAATCCCAAAAGTCAACATAAGGCAACTCGCCCCTAGCCAGCAGGCCCGCGGCAACGATGCGCATAGCCAGCCCACCTGAAATCAAGTACGGATAGCGCCAAAGATCAAAGAGTAGACATCCAAGGGGGGCCAAAGAGACAAAACCAAGCAAGACAAAGAAACATCGAGCGACCTTTCTTGACTCACTGTTTTGACCATCAGAGTTCATTCAAAGACAACCATTGCTCTCAATTATTCCGCGAAGCGCTTCCATCATACCTTTGCAAACAATTTGACTGGTTTGCCCGACGGGATTAATTCGTCGCACCTTAGGCTTGTACCGTTCACTCACAGGATAGCGCATCTCTTCGGCCGAGAGTCCAATCGCAGGCTCCAAGTCTACCGCCAGGTATGTGCCATCAGGCCAATCGAAGAACACCAGCCACCGACGATTGTCAGAGACGTTCATTCCGCCCCTCTCCATTTTCTCGATCACCATAATTTCTTCAAGACTGACACCAAACTCGGCACTCTTCTGTTTCAACACTGCCATTTCTTCAGAATAATGGTCAGTCTCTCCGGGCAAACAAACTCGCTCCAACTCTGTCATTGAGCGAAAGGCGCCAGCCATTGGCGCACTAAATTTGATACCATCACACTTTCTATATAAAGTACTTAACTCACCTGGCAGTGGCATGCCACCAAAACTATTGTTATTGTGCAAATCTTGCAATGCTTTCTCAAATTCTGTGTGGGCCAACGGAGGTTTGACGATACAATCTGACCCCAAGGAAGCAAACAGACCATCTAAAAGCCCAGCGTGGCGCACAGCCCAGCCAAGCTTTGGCCTTATTGCCTGCGCTTCGCCGACTTGTTCAATACCAACGAAGCCACCAATTAGCTGCATCTCTTTTGACTGCAAACCGCCCTCGAAACTAAAGGGCACAATCGACAAGCCACTTGGAAGGTCTTTTGATATCAGGCCTGAAACGGCAGTGAAAAAGCTTGAGGCGGGTTCCGGCCCTTCGTCAGGCTCGATTACAAAAGGCTCAGCCAGCAGCGGATTAACAACACTAAAAGAGCCGCTTTGACCATGACGAATATACGGAATTAAGCGAGCAATCCAACCGTTGATTCGATCCCAGCCATATGCTTTCTTTAGTTTGTAAATGTTTTGCCAATGCTCTGAATCTATGTCTCCTTCAGCGGCACGCACAAAATGATCGAGAATAGGACGCAAGCTCGAAAGCCACCAATCCATCTCGAAGTGAGCTAATATCTCAATTTTCTCTCTCAAGTTTCGCCAATCGCTTACTGTGCCTTCTAGAGTTATAGAGGGAATACCGCAGATGCAATAGACCACGTACTCGAAGTAAGCTTCATAGGCGTCGAGAATTGTAATGGCGCACACCGTTTTCTCAAGGGGGCCGGTGGTACTAAAATCAGCCATAAGTTGGTCGTATATTTCGCCAATATTTGCTTTCAATGACTCTCCAAGATTGTCGATAAGCCATTGCCAATCGCTTTCTGGAGAATCTGGGTTAAATCCATCAACGTTGAGAACAATTTGCATCTTGCCCTCATGCGAAACTAATCTCTTGCGCAAGCGCTCAGGGTTGTTGTGCACGTGCTGCGCGACGCCCTGCATGATGGTTAGCCAGAGCATGTCAGGTGAGAGCGAAAGGGGCCGATGCTCGGCAAAAGCTGTGTGCACGGCCTCGATAAGGGCGTGGTTTGTAATCTGGCGGATGGTATTGGAGTTGTAACCCGAGCAACTGAGGATAGATTGAAATCCCTTTCCCTCAGATTCAGTGAGCAGAGCATTAATTCCTTCATGAGCTTTCCAGGTTTCCTTCAAGTTTGTGACCGCAGCCACATCATGAACCGGAAATGTAATAAACCGGTCGCTTACTCTGTTGGTTATCATTTTCTACCTTGCCGTAAAGGTCTTAAAATAGCTGCGAATGATAGGCTCCAATGCTTTATGCCACGGTGCATCAATACTCCTTCATTTTCAAGCTTAATGGTAACTTTTGCCAGCAATAAGCGCGGCCATTGCTGACCGCGCCTAGTGCCCTACTTAATTTCTGCCAGCCGCTAAGGCTCGGGGCTAGCTAAAGCCACCTCCATCACGCAGCACGGCAAAGAGCCAGTTTACCCAGCCAGGAATGGCCAGACCAAAAACAATTGCAACAACAGCAGCAATCACCTTTCCTCTCCTTTCGTCAAATGCTGACCGGCCCAGCATAAAGGAACTAACCAGAGTAACGCTGCCCCAGCCAACCCCTAGTATCTCTATGGCATTGACAACGAGATTTGTCAGCCACTCAAGGTCAGCTAGATTGTTAACCTTAACTGTACCGGCGGTATTAACTCCATTCACTATAACAGTAGCGTCTCCTTGGGGCCCGATGGTGCCATTGGTAGCACCCTGCATACCCGAATAGTTGCTGCCATCGGCCCACTGCCCGATGGAAAGAGGTGGGGAGATAGTGCTATTGGTGGCACCTTGGAGAATTGGAGCGGTAGAGCTAGTCACCTCCTGGACAGCTGGAGCCGTCGGCTCCGGACTGACAGTAGTAGCAGCTGGAGTAGCAGGGGCGCTACTCTGAACAGCCACTGGAGTGGCCGGAGCATTGTTCTGGGCAGCGACAGAGCTCTCCGTTCCCTCTACCGGCATGCTGATCACCGGCACAGTGAGCAAGCTCTTGCCGCCATAGACAGCACTATCGACAGCCACAAACGAGGTGAAGTCTGACATCAGCTTGTGGTCTAACGCGACTTTGGTGATAGCTTTTCCAATGCTCGGGTTAACCTGCCCCTTAGATAGGCCAGCTAAGTCTTGATCTGTCAGGTTATCTATTTTCTGTCTCGCCCAGACTTTTTCAATGGAGCTGTTGGTAGTGTCTCTCCATGGCAGTGTAACGGCCAAAGTCTGCTGATAAGGACGGCCATTGGCATAGCCAGTGAGCACAACTTTGCCTCGTCCGACTCTTCGATAGCGAGCAGTGAAGTAAAGTGGCTTGTTGGCCCAAACATCACTTACAGCGCCTGGATAGACATCATAAAGCTCGATGCCCTCCGCTTTCAACTTAACATCAGTCAGTGCTGGGCTGGCAATGCGCGAGTAGAACTTTTTACCGACCTCTTCAGCTGAACTATCGAGTAATACATAGTCAGCCTCACCGCCGCCTAGTCTTGAAACATTATCAATCAGGGTGCGGTTGACACCGTCACCGGTGCCAAAGGCAAACCAGCGTGAGTCTTTTCTTTCCTTTTGAATAAGACTGAGGATGGCAATATCGTTTCCGACATAACCATCGGTCATGAAAGTGACTATGCGCAACCGTTTGAGATCATCGCCGGCTTTGCTCTTTTGCTTCAAGACGCGCTCTACAGCTGGTGCCATCCAAGTACCACCTGTGGCATTAAGCCTACTAATGAAGCTATGAGCCAGCATCTTCTCGGCCATACCGGCCTGAACTGGGCGTTCCGATAAAGTCGCAACTTGATCGTTAAAAGCCAAAATCTGGAAGGTATCTTGAGCATTCATATGATTGACGATATAGTGCAAAGTTTCTTTGGCTTTCTCAATCGGCCGACCACTCTGCGAACCGCTGCAGTCAATTAAGAAAATCATCTCTTTAGGCGCAGCAGTAGCTGGTGTTACTTTGGCTGGTGGTAGAAGCATAAAAGTAGCGTAGCCATCTTTGTCTTTAGCAGTCTCATCGCGATAAGTAAGATAGCCACTCTTGAGAGCATCAGGATTCTCTAACTCATAAGTCAGAACAAAATCTTTGTTTGGATAGTTCTGTGACTTTTGCAATGACACCATAGAATGACTAGCATTCTGCTTATCTACCATAATTGGAAAAAGCTTAGAGCTAACATTCTTAATTGGCATCCCAGCATTAACATCAACGTTAATAGAAAGATTTTGCGAAGCAATTGTTGGTTCTATGCGGCCTTGTGGGTTTGCTTCGGAGCCCACTGCTATACCACCTCCCGAAAGCACTTGAGAAAGAGCACTAGATGAGCTAACAACCGCAGAAGTGTCGCTATCGACCGCAGTATTGGGGAAGAAGCGAGGACCAATTGTCGTTGGCATGGCAAATGTATACTTGCCGTCCTCAAATCTGAGCAGCTCAACATAAGAAAGTTGCACCACAATCGACTTGCCGGGGTCAATATTAGCCACGTGTTGAGTAAAAATATTAGTGCGTTCTTGATTTAATAGAGCGGCCGTGTGTCCGGTATTCTTAGCATTATCATAGATTTGTCTTGCCGCTTCTCTCGTCTTAATTTCACCCTTGATAGTACGTTCGCCGATTTTAATGGTCATATCATCTACGGCACTATCATCAGACAGAGGGAAGCTGTATACCGCCTCTATTCTCTCTTTATACGGATTCGTGAAAAACTGAGTGACATTTACTCTTGCTACATAGCCACTCAATTTTGCATCCATGGTTGTATGAGTGAGTGGACACTGACCTAAAGGTCTACCATCGGCACCAAGGGCAACAAGTGGTGCCATAGAGTCAGGGTCAACATGGGCAGGATTAGCTTTAGTGCAGATACCATCACCGCCATAACTTACAGCCACACCACCTACAGCACCAAAGACAGGGGCTGGTACTAAAGTGGGCGCTACAGAGTGAGCGAAGCTAGAGATTGTAGTTGCCGCTCCAATGAGAGAGGCAGTTACAGTAACTGCTGCAATTGTGGTCTTCATACTCTTAGTAAAATGCTGTTTGTCCGCTGAATTTCTCAGCTTACTATTCTTCTTATTCATGCTATAGACTGGCCCGACGAGTGGGTTGCGCTTTGTTGGCGGCGGCTGATCTGGAATTGAGCCATTAGTAGGTTTAGTAACAGGGCTAATAGCAGGCTCTTCAGTTTGCCTTTGTTCATCTTTAGTAATTTGCATTGCAATATCCTCAAATGCTTTCGCACGACGGCATAGCATTGACACTTGCACAAAAGAGCAAACGCGAATGACATACCATGGCGCTCAACACGCTAGTAGTAATAATGTTGGTAGTAAATGTGCCGGCCCAATGCTATTGGCAAAGCTATCCACAAAGCGTGAGCAATGCCTGTGGCAAAGCCAAGCTAAGGGGATCTAACCAGGCAAGACAGTACAATTCAGTTCGTCGCAAGGCCTGACGAGCAGGCACTACGCAGAACTTGAAGGCGCTGCAAAGCATGGCAATTGTGACCGCAACACAATCGCTCATCACTAACATCCACGACTTCAAAAATGAAGACACGACTGCAAGCGTACATTCAGAGCAAAGCGCTGAATACAAAGCAACTATGATTGACGGTCAAACCGTGTTTATTTTCGAACTGGTAAGTTGCGGACAATCAGAATAAGTTTCTGACTCGTCAAATGTAGTACCAAAGCCTCGTCTTGTCAAGCCCTAGTCGTTCAGAGCTCAATTCATGCCGTGGCCGAACGGGGTCCGCACTCATGCTCACTTATCTAATGATTATGGTGCTTTTTGCTAGTGACAGGTTTTTTGTCAGTAACCGGCTGTTTATCGGCGAGCGGCTCTTCGTCAATAACAGTTTGTTTTTCATCGCTCTCTGACAACGCCTTCAGTTGCTCTGGCGGTAGAGCCATAACAAACAAAACGGCACAACCGATGCACGCTAGGCCACCCAAGTATAGAAAGAACGGTTTCGCTGACCGCCGCCAATGCATAGCTATATAGACTAGGCTGCCCCAGAAGGGGATGAGCAGAGTGACGAGACCCCAGACAATAGTTGTTCGAAAGGCCACCACCACAAGCCAAAAACAGGTGAAAAGACTTAAATCGAAGTTAAGGATGCCAAGCTAAGGCAGCCCAGCCAGTAGGATGAAAAGACAAGCCGCGAGATTCTATCGATGACTCAAGCTGATGCACCTTTACTGATAGTTGGATTTCTTTTCCTCGCACTTGCCTGCTGCGGTATACTCACCGGCTGCTCGACGACTAGAACAAATACTTCTTTTGCCGAAAACCCAATGATTTGGTGCATTGGTGCAGGAATGCAGTTATTCATCTCCATTCTGTGCCTAGTCAACAGCGTTTTCATCGCTAAACTACTAGGTGTTGAATGGCTACATCAAGCCATAACAAACAATGGTGCCTCAAATACAGTTTTGCTTCCAGTAATCTTTTTATTCGGCAGCAGCATTTGTGGAGCCATTTGCTTTGGCGCAAGAAAACTCGTCTTGGCCTGGCATTCTGGCAGAAATTCAGAATCGCTCCAATTAAGAGCAGCTCCGCCGCTTCCGCAACAAAGCAATTTGGCCAAAGCTTTAAATAGCAACGCTTTAGTTGAAAGCGCGAGTGCCTTAAGCCGTGACGTAAGTAGCAACTCAAATAGTAACTTGATTCAAGTAAATTACAGCAAAAATGACCGCGTCTTCTACGGCATCCTCACCCTCTGTTTCAGTGGCCTATTTGCCTTAATGTCATATGCCACTGTTTATTCTTTTCCTTGGCAATGGCACTGGTCAAGTACAACGGGAGTTATTACCGAAGTAAGACAGAGCGCGAAAATGCAAAATGTTGAGTACTCATACTCAGCAGACAACCGCAATTTTGTAGCAAATGAACGGTTCCACTGGCATGGAATGCTGCTGCACAAAGGAGACTCAGTAGTCGTGAGGTACGATCCTGCTCTCGTTGTCCGGTCTGCCATTCAGACCGGTCCAACGATTGCAACAGGCTTGTGGATCGTATGCTCGCTCTTTTCTCTAGTAGCTGCCATTGCCCAGTTCAAAGCACCAACAGGACCAGCAATTGGCATGAAATGGAAACTCTATTGACGCTAGTTACACTTGAAGCCAATTACACTTGCTGCAACTTCCAAGCACCAACTTTGAACTGCCAGAGCATGAGCAGCCCCAACAACACAGCGGGAATAGCCACCGCATACCAGCAGCCAATCGGCCCCATGCCAAACGTAATTGTGAGCAACCAAGCCAAAGGCAGACGTATCACCGCCAAGCAAATAACAGATGCCCACATCGGCCATTTTGTAAAGCCGGCACCATTCATAGCCCCCATCAAAATCAGCCAAATAGCCACAAATGGTTGAGCCAGGCCAACTACTTGAAGATACTGCACTGTATATTCAAGCACCAAGGGGTCGCTAGTCATTGCCCCAGCCAACTGCCGAGCACCAAAGAACAGCACCATGGCAATAATAGCGTTCAGCCCAGCGCCCACTAAGGCCACCTGCCAACCAGCTAACGCGGCCCTGTCTGGCTGCTTAGCACCAAGGTTCTGACCAACTATCGTCGCTACAGCCATACTCAAAGCATAGACAGGAAAACCACCTAGCATCTCTTCTAGACGCCAGCCAATACCCCAAGCTGCTTCAGTTGCAGTCGGATGCATAGTGTGGGCAAATATCACCAAGAGTACGCCGTTGCCACCCACCCAAGCTAAATCTTGCACGCAAGCCGGTATGCCAATCTTCATTAGTCTCTTGAACCAATCTATAGATGCTTCACTGATCATCTTTTTCAAATTCAAACACTCACCTAAATCAGAGCGCTTCAATAGAACGAGCGAAAGTGTTAAGCCAAGAATGCTGGCGATGCCCCAAGACATGCCGATTCCAGCCACACCTAAGTGAAATGGCCTAATGCACAATAGATAATCTAAGGCAATAACTTGAGCTGTAATTATCACCATAACTATCATCGGCACTCTGGTATTACCACGCGCCCGAAAAATAGAATTGCTTACCCAGAGCACCGTAAACGGTAACTGGGCTAACAGATCAAATTTCAAATAGTCCCAACCAAGCTCTTCCACTGCAGGAGATGCACCAAGCAAATGCAAAAGTGGTCGACACAAAATCAGCCCGAGGCCTGCAGAGCAGACACCGAACAAGACTGAGAACAACAGCGCTTGCCGAGCAGCAACAATTGTCTTCTCTTTATCACCTTCGCCCCAAAAACGACTAACGAGAGCGTTCGTACCTGATGATAGAGCCACTGCTAGCAGTATCATAAAGATAGATATCTGCCCGCTGACACCAACAGCAGCTTGTGCTTCAGAACCAAGTTTTCCGGCCACCCAAATATCAGCAAAGCTGGCAAAAGCAATCGTCACCATGTTCAAGAACAATGGCCACGACAGTGTCCAGATAGCAATCCAGAGAGAGCCCTTGGTGATCGCTTCATCACCGTCTCCGGGGATTTTTTTGGAATTGTTTTTCTCTTCCAAACCAACATCAACATCAACTTCCATGTTTAGTTCACTTATATGTGCGTTCATTTATTCCTCTTAGGCGATTAGAAGCGCCAATCTGTTTTTTTCTATGCGACAAAACTATCTCTTGAAAGCAAAATGAATTTGCTCAAAAACGAAACGTGCCCCATCTCTTGTGAAATTGGGCACAAAAAAACCAACAGCATGCGCCGAGCCCAGAGGGCAAGTTGTCGCAGACCATTGGTAGTCAGTTAATGTCTCATGCCTCTACATTACCTTCTTTTTGAAAAAAGGCAATAGTTTGTTAAGGCACCCTCGATTTTGCATCGATCTGAAGGTTGATTTTGCCGCAAAATAGATCACTATTGCGGCTGATGTTAGTTAGGGGCGCGAGTACTAGAATAATAGTGCAAGAGAAAAGGATGTCTAAAGAATAAATGCAAAATGAAATGGTTAATGAAACCAATAAAAGCTTCCCAAACGGCCGATCCCAAGCATAACCCTCTTAAGGGTTGATTTTCAGGAGATTCGGCCGTTTCTGCAATGTCAGAAGATTTAATGGGTATAGACATTTCAATTGCTCAAAGCTTCCGATTTCTCAATGAGTGTAGTTGATGCATGCACTAGACCATTTGCCTCTCTGGGCATTTTTCGCCACAGTCCTTTTGCTCTCTCTCTTCTGGACCGAATGTGGCTACAGGGTCGGCGCACACCGCAGAAAGAAAAACCCGAAGGAGCCAGACGCACCGCTAGGCACAGTCGTGGCATCCATTCTTGGCCTGCTTGCCTTCATGCTCGGCTTTACTTTTAATGTTGCTATCAATCGCTTTGACGACAGACGCGAGGCGGTTCTGGACGAAGCCAATGCCATCGGCACCACTTATTTACGGGCCGATTTTTTAGACAGCCCCACCAAAGAGCAAGCAAGAAAACTACTGCGTGAGTATGTACAGCTACGCGCAAACGGTGTTCGACAAACAACTGAATTTGAACAAGTTGTCTCAAGGTCAGAGCAATTACAAAGTGAGCTCTGGTTAAGCGCAGCAAAGCTCGGGAAAGAGCGCGCGACTCCAATATCGGGGCTTTACATTAGCTCTCTAAACGAAGTAATCGATATGCATGCCAAGCGAATAACCCTGGGTCTGCACTCTCGCGTTCCTCTTTCAGTTTGGCTCGTACTTTTTGCCGTCTCGGCCCTCGCCATGGCAAGCGTGGGCTTCTACTTTGGTCTCGCTGGTAACAGAAGCTGGGTAGAAACGATAGTCTTAATAGTGACATTTTCACTAGTTATGCTTTTGGTAGCAGATCTCGACCGACCACAAGAAGGCCTGATCAGAGCTAGCCAGCAACCGATGTTAGATTTACAAAAGCAACTGGGCCCTCCGTAGTAGCCAATACCACATTAGCATCCAGCTCAGGGCTGATTATGCAATGACTTAGATCATTACTAGGGATGGTGTTAGGCACTGACTGTAGTACTAGAATGATAGTGCAAAAGCAAAGGAGTCTAAAACATAAACGAATGGCGGAACTGGTTAAAGACACCAAATAAAAGCTTCTCAAACGGCCGATCCCAAGCATAACCTTCTTAAGGGTTGATTTTCAGGAGATTTGGCCGTTTCTGCTATCTAAGTGGAAATGATGGAGTTTTGCGCACAGCTGTTTTGCGGCGAAATTCATCAATTACTTTATGCACCTGAGCAATGGTTGCGCAAGCAGCAAGGTCGTCAAAGTAGAGAATGTTTGAAGCTACTTTCGCCACATCAAAGCCCATATAGAGAAGCATCAGCGGACTAATCCACAACTCAGTGCCAATCGTTCTGCGGGTGCGGTGGTAGTCACCAAAGTACCCTTCAAATGCCGAAAGAATAGAGCTGCAAATCACACTTTCGTAGCCGCGCATTTCAAGAAAAACATACTCAGTGGCCTCAGTAAACTTCTGCACTTCAGGCATATCAGGGCTGAGCATCAAGCCACCACCGGCTCCAACAAGCAAGACATTCTTACAGCCCTTCAGCTGTTTGATAAAAGCCGGCTCTAGCACTTAATCACCAAGGCAAACAGTCTTTTGTACCCAGAAGCAACAGGAACCTATCCCACTCGCTGAAGAGCCCTCAAACAACTTAACAATGCCCGCTCTAAAATGTCAGGTCTATACAGATTCAACCTTAGGGTAATGCCTAGGTGAGCCATAGGCGGCCTCTGGGTTAAGTCTGTAACACTCTGTAGGACAATTAGGGTTAGACGCCCACAGCTGATTGCTCCGGTGCTACGGTGAAGAAAGCGAGCCAAAGAAAGCGCGAAAAAGGGAGCGAGGTGAAATCATCAGTTTTGCTTAACCTAACTCCGACAGCAGCGCCCTCAATTGCAAGAACCGTCCAAGCAGCCAGACCCGGCTTCACCGCATTGAGCGCCAACATCTTGAAGCGCGCCCAAGCTTGGTCAGACAAAGCCCGCGCCCTCAAGTTCGAAATGGAATTCAAACTTGTCGAACAAGAGCGTCGGCGAGTAGCAAAAGAACTTCATGATGAAGTTCTACCGCACTTAAGTCGACTAGTGCGCACTCTGCAATCAACAGAAGACAAAATAGAGACGCAGCAAATCGTCTTAGCACTGCATGACCTAAATCAAACTTTGCGCGACCTGTTAGCTGAGCTACATCCTGTAGACCTAGAGGAACTTGGTCTTAGCTCCGCCGTGCAAAATCTGTGCCACAGATACTCAAGGCACTACAAAACATCAATTAATTGCAAAGAAGAGAATGAAGTCTGCTGTCTCTCAGACCTACAGCAGCTAGCAATATATCGGGCACTGCAACTAGCCTTGAAATATTTTGCTGAGAGTGGTCGAGACAGCAGTAATTTACTGGTGCGCTACCGGTGTGCAAACGGCACCGCTCGCCTCGGTCTCGGCCTGGACAGCAAGAAACAATATGTAGCAAAAGAACTTCTACAATCGATGCCAGAGCAAGAGCTTGATGCCTTCTTTACCTGGTGCAGCCTAGCCGGTGCCGAACTACAATTTACGACATGGAGCAAGAACCAATCAAACACTTTCCTCGTGCTCACTGCTTCTGATTCTAGATCGACAACTCAGAGCGCCTCAAATGAACAATTTGACCTTAGTGATCACATTGACCAACTCAGTAAAATCAGACTAAACGAACTTGAGCAGATTATGGCAATAGCTCAAAGCGAATGGACCGACTTGCTAGAGCGAAACTCAAACTTTTCAGAGCCAATGACGATTGCCCTTGAGCGAAAGAGACTTCTATCTGAAATCGAGAGAATTGTATCTCCTGGCTTTGCCCAAGTAACATCGCTGGCCGACGAGTTAGTCAACTGCACCACAGGCAGAGCGGCAAAGACTAGCATGGCCGCTGCCAAGAAATTAGTAGATACCGTTATCAGCGAATCTTACCCAAGGCAGTTAGAGCATCTCAACCTAGTCTCAATGATCAAACTGCTAGTAAACAAATTCAACAGGGCAACTCTAATTAAACCGAACTTGATAGTCGGGGCCAGCACGACCAATATCAAACTTGATATAAACAAAAAACTAGCAGTCTACAGAATAGTTCAAGAAGCACTCAACAACATAGAAAAACACTCAGAAGCAAAAAATGTCTTAGTGCTGATCGAACCAGAGCAAGACTCACTAGTTATCTGCATAGAAGACGATGGCATTGGCTTCAATCAAGCACAAAACTGCATTCATCGCGGTTTAAAAAACATCAAAGAAAGAGCACAAACCGTAGACGGCACAGTCACCTGGCAAGATTCTATTTCTTATCAAAGCGGAACGCTCTTAACTATTAAGCTAAAAGATTTACCAGAGCATTGATACCATAGGCACTCCATCAAATCTGATTAGGGTGATCACTAGGCACCAATTAAGCATCCCATGATTACTGACCGCTGCCATGTTTGGAAAGATACAAACAGCAGAGGCCAATAATCAATGGGAATGACCATGTCAATAATCAACTTACAAACCAAAGAAATCAATATCAAAATTGTCTACTACGGCACTGGTCTGGGAGGTAAAACGACAAATCTCAAATATATCTATAGCCAGCTCTCACCTATCACACGAGGTGACTTGATTAGCCTGGCAACTGAAACCGAGCGTACTCTATTCTTTGACTTTATGGCCCTAGACCTAGGGAAGGTAAAAGACTTTGACGTCAAGCTTTCACTGTATACGGTGCCGGGTCAAGTAGAATACAACGCCAGTCGAAAACTAATTCTCAACGGTGTCGATGGCATAATTTTTGTAGCCGACTCAGACGTTATGAAAGAGCAAGAAAATATTGAATCACAAATAAATATGCTAGAAAATCTGGCCGCCTATGGCTTGACCATAGACAAGATGCCCCTGGTGCTTCAGTACAACAAAAGAGACCTATCGACAGCGATGGCAATTGATAGAATGGAGAAAAAATGTAATCTCTTCGAGGTACCAAGCTTCGAAGCCATAGCTTCTCAAGGCAGTGGAGTTTTTTCGACTTTGAAAGCAGTCTGTCGTCAAGTTTTAAACCGGCTACAATGAGGACAATGATAAATATCGTAATTAGGTGTAGCCTCAAAGCTAGGTGTACTAAATGACCATCGTCATTGCCGATGACCAAGAACGCGAACGAGTATGGCTAAGAGAGTTACTCAAGGCGAATCTAGGTCAAGACACGACTGTACTAGAGGCCAGCAACGGCCAAGAAGCCATTGAGCTGGTCAATTTAAAAAATCCAAACTTGGTATTTCTCGACATTGAAATGCCAATATTGTCAGGCATCAAAGCAGCTGAAAGTATTATGAATAGTCATCCAAAGACAGCAGTAATTATGCTGTCAAATCATTCTGACGAAGTCTTCGTGCGCAAACTATGGAAGGTCGCACCATCAGATGGTGCCTTTGGCTATGTGCTAAAAGACTCGACAGATCAGCAAGTAGTTGATGCCGCCAACGCTGTACTTAGCGGAGATTGCTGGATACATCCTCGCATTCAGCGAATTATTCGCCGCAGCGAGAGTAGCGCTACGGCTCTAACCGAATCAGAGTTTGAAGTACTCGGCTGCATTGCTATGGGCTTCACCGACAAAGCAATAGCGAGGCGACTATACATTACAGACAAAGCTGTGCAAGCACGACTTAAATGCCTATACGGCAAGCTTGGTATTGCCCTCAAGGGCGCAGCCGAAGAAGATGAGTACAATCACCGCTGCCGGGCTCTAAACATTGCCTTTCGCCGCGGTCTAATCAACCGCAGTGAACTAGCGCAATGGGAAGAATCTATAAACTAGTACAATTCGCAAGAAGTTGCTGAGCGTGCGGCTCCGGTCCAAACTTTCTCGGTCTTTGATGAAGAATCGCTTTCAATTTCAAGCTTGGCCGAGATGCTAGCATGCTGATTCTCTTTGCAAAAATCAACGACTCTGTTCCACGACCAAGTACGGTCTTCTAAATTTATCTCTCGCACACACATATCGCCCGGCAGCAGTTTCAGCGGCATAGGAAAGTTCCGCTTCCAGTTGATCTCGGCTCTATTAATCGGAAGGACTTTGCTGCCAGCTTTCACCTCAAACGAAATATTAGACCAGCCCCAAGAGCAATCTTCTGCCCAAACATTGATCGTCGCCTTGGTCTTATTTTGAATTACGACAAAGCACTTTTTATCTCTTAGACCAATCTTTCGTGCCTGTGTAGCGCCACATAAAGTGATAGTGGGCGAATCGGCCGAGTCGGGCACATTGGAACGAGCTGGCCCAGCTAAGGCCGGAAGAAATGCGCTGAGCGCAAGCACTGAGGATAGGAGCCTGACAAACTTAATGCGCATACGCTTCCTTATTAGCAGAACCGGCAAACTGGTTAGCTACTAACATGCCCAGGTGAGCACAAGTAGAAACCAAGGCAATGCAAAGATCAACAGCAACCAGGCAAAGATGGTCATTCGCGTGTCCTGTATAATCATTCAATTGGTCGGAAACGCTCAAATCAAAATGGATACTGCATTACTATGAGATTATCCACTAGACTCCTGTCGATCTCCTTACTTTGCGCCTTAGCACAAGCTAACAGCGCACCAGCTCTCGGCGCGCCGACAAATAGTGCTTCCGGCGATGCCATGAAAGAAATAGAACGTGGCCGCAAATTAAGCCTGTCGAAACAGTGGCAAGAAGCAAGCAAGTATTTTCAAAAAGCAATTGCTCTCAATCCGCGTCTACCTGAAGCCTACTACGAAGACGGCATTGCTCAGATGGAGCTTGGTCACTACAAAGAAGCATTAAGTGATTGTGAGCAAGCACTGCGCATTGAATCGACCTACATTCCGCCATATTTGACCATGGGCGATATCTATGCAAAATTGCATCAATACAGCAAGGCAATTGACAATTATTCAATGTACATTTCTGGCTATCCCGATCTTCCCCAAACATATTTGTCTCGAGCAAAAGCTTATGAAGCGCTGGGCAAAACCGCGCTAGCAAAAAGAGATCAAAGTCTCGCCCGCAAAGCTGAAAAACAAGTTGACATGCAAGTAGACAGACTGTTCAACCAATATGGCATCGCCAAAGAAAAGCAAGCCGCTCTAAAAGCGAAATATAAGAATGATCCTTTCAACAAACAGCTGACCATGCAGCAAATACACATCGAAGGCCGATCCTGCTTTTTGAAAAAAAATCCTTTCTCAAGGAGCGACTATCTTTACCGGTCTAGGCTATACAGAGATACAGCACAACCAGAGAAAGCCATAGCCGACCTTACTAAAGTAATTGAGATACCAGCAAACAAAGGTGGTCATGTTGATTGGAACTTAGACCAAACATTGTTTGATCGCGCCAACCTATATTTTGCTATTCACGACTATGCCCATGCTATTGCAGACTATTCAAAAATTATCGAATTAGACGACGATTCTGAAGATGCCTACCAAAAAAGAGGCGACTGTCAATTTGCTTTAGGGCAATACAAAAAAGCACTAGCCGACTATAACCTAGCGCTAAAGCATGAAGTTGACCCAACAGCTGAGTCATACCGAGCCAGAGCCAACGCCTACGAAAAACTAGGCAAGCTAGAACTAGCAGCCAAAGATCGCAAGTCGGCACAAGAGGCACAGCAGAAACGCTGACCGCGCCCTATTTACACTCAGTGGTTCCGCGATACAAGAGACGCAAGGTGACAGTGTTGTTAGTCAATAAAAGCAATTTTTGGCCAGCATCATAAGACATAGAGTAAGTATCACTCTTTCCATCAGTGGAACTCTTCAGAATTAGCTTGTTGCCTTCAACGCGATAGCTACCCATCATACCGCCGCCCACAAAATTATCGCGCACTACCTCCCAGCGCCCACTTCGGCAAAACAGATGCAGAGGCAAAACAACGGCAGTCTTACGGTCAGAAAGCTGCTTCCATGTGGTGCCGGGAAGCTGCGGCAAAGAACCTGAAACGGCAGGCTTAGAAGAGCTATCAGCTTGGTTGTTATTTGCTTGTGGTGCCTTGGAAACAGGTGAACTAGCAGGAGAAGCGGGGGCTACAGTACTGGAAGCAGCACTAGAAGCAGCACTAGAAGCAGTACTAGAAGCAGTACTGACAGCCGACTGGGGCGAAGCCTTGCGATTGCGCGGCCAGGTGCGACCAAGAGCCTTAAGTACGGGCAAAGCAGCGTCCGGTGGATTCTCACTAAACCGTTCTGGTATCTCAGCTAAGTTTGCCGCTTGACCCGGACGGGTATCTTTCACTGTGATTTCAACACCCTCAGTGATAGTAGGCATACTCGGTATCCAGACACGGCAATAGTTTCCGCGTCCGGCAGGAAAATCGCTATTTAGATAAGGCACAACTATTGCTGTTTCCCAGCCGTTGACATTGTTGCGAAAAACTTCTATGACATCGCCCGGTTGATATCTCTCGCCACTACACCAAGCCGAGAGAGAACAGACACCGATAAAAGCCATGGCAAGCGAGAATGAACTGAGTGCCTTGATGCCAAGGTGCCGTATACCGAATCTTTGTAAGTTCATTAATGCTCCTAGACACCGCAATTTTGCCGCAATTTAATTCTCAACCGAGACTATTTAACATCTCTTGCGTCAGTGGAGAATCTATCCAAGTCAAAAAAATAACATTCAAGAGAAAGACCAAAGCCGACATGAGCACCAGTTGACCACCAACAGCCCCCTTGTTATGCTAAACCCGCTTATCTCTTGACGAGGCTCCCCATTGCGCTCTATTTTGTATGGCAGCATAGCTGCGGCACTATCTTTGATGTCTACGTTTGTGGTTGCATCTGCTGCCAACGATCAATCAGATAGCAAAGATGAAGCAGCAAATGCAAAGGTGTCTGAAAAATTCGCCACTAATTTCTTCAAACTGGCAGCGAAAGCAACTGATACCAACGTTGTTATATCGCCATACAGCGTCAGCACAGCCCTTGCCATGACATACAACGGTGCTCTTGGTAAAACCAAAAATGAGATGCAGCAGGTACTTGGATACGAAGGCCTGAGCGACGAAAGTGTCAATAAGCAAAATGCCAGCCTCTCTAAAAGCCTGATGCAAGTCAATCCGCTTAGCGAATTAGCAATTGCCAATGCCCTGTTTGCGAAACAAGACGCTGTCTTCAATCAGAGCTATATCAATACCAACCGAAAACATTACGGCGCTAAACTAGAAGCTCTAAATTTTGCCACTGCCAATAGTTCTGCTCTCAACAAAATAAATGACTGGGTCAAAGAAAATACAAAAGGCAAGATACCGACGATTCTAGACAAAGTACCGAAAGATGTCATTCTATACTTAGTCAATGCCATTTATTTCAAAGGCACTTGGCTCGATGAATTCAAGAAGAATGAGACACAGCCTGCTGATTTCAAACTCGCCAACGGCACGAAAAAATCAGTACAAATGATGAATCGCTCTGCCAAAATGTTGCACTTGCAAGGCGACAATTTCCAAGCAGTGATGCTGCCATACAAAGACAATCGTCTACAAATGTGCATCTTTCTTCCCTCTCAAAATTCGAATATTGCCGCTCTGATTGCCCGATTTAACGAACAGAACTGGCAACAATGGATCAGTAAATTTAGCAATAAGCAAGGCCATCTAGCCTTACCGCGCTTCAAAGTTGAGTATAAAACCGAACTGAGCAAAGTACTAAAAGAAGCCGGCATGCCCTGCGCCTTTGATGAAGATTGTGCCGACTTCAAAAAAATGATCGATCAAGATGTATTCATTTCACGGGTGCTTCACAAAACCTATCTGGAAGTCAACGAAAAAGGCACGGAGGCAGCAGCAGCAACAGCCGTGGAAATGATGCCTCGGGGCGCCTTCGTCAACCCAACGCCACCATTTAACATGATTTGCGATCGGCCGTTTGTGATTGCCATTCGCGACCAGCGAACTGGTGCCATATTGTTTATGGGAGCCATTGTTGATCCAGCCGATCTGGCTCCTAAAAATTGATCCACAGTGAAGGGTGAAGTTGTGCGTGAGCCCAGTCAGATCTCCAGCGATCTGCAACCGATAGACCACAGAACCGCAACCAATCGTCAAAAGCTGCCACCATTTGGGCGTTACAGGCATTTTCAGACTTGACAAAGATAGCAGTTCCTGCTACACTTATCCAATGACTGAAGCAATCAAGCCTCGCTCTTTCAAAACTGACTGGTTTGCAAAAGCTGCTAAAAAAGCCAATGTAAGCGATGCTGATTTGTGTAAAGCGATTGAACAAGTGCGGCTCGGGCAGTGCGATGACCTCGGCGGTGGAGTATTTAAAAACCGCCTGAACAAAAATATGCACCGCAGCATAATCATTGCAAAAGGCGGCAAATACTGGGTTTATTCCTACTTGTTTGCAAAAAAAGACCGTGAGAATATCAACCAGAAAGAGCTTGAAGACTTTCGAGTAATAGCCAATATCTATGCAAAATTCACGGATAAGGAAATTGACCTAGCGTTAGCAGATGAGATTTTAGTGGAGATTTGCCATGGCAAAAAAGTTTAAAAGTGATGCTTTTGAAGCAATCCATAGCCATGTTTCTGGCTTGCATAAAATTGGAGTTGTATCAAAGGAGACCATGCGCCGGTTTGATGAAAGCTGCCTTAATGTGCCTGAAGAATTAGGACCAAAACAAATCAAAGCTTTGCGCAATAGTTTCCAGGTGAGCCAGCCTGTCTTCGCTCGTTATCTAAATACCAGTGAAAGCACTGTCGAAAAATGGGAGACCGGTGCAACCAAGCCGACCGGTGCAGCGCTGAAACTTCTATGCGTCGCTAAAAAACACGGGCTCGAAATTCTCATCTAACTCGAATTCCAAATCAGTTGATTTGATTTGATTGGCGCATGGAAGCCCCCTAAATAAAGTCGATTTGCTGTACTAGCAATTTCTATATTTGGCAAACACTCCGCTATAAGGAGATTTTCAGGCCAAGCCCTGTGGCAATGACAATTGACCTTAGGTGTCGCCCTTGCTATGCTAAACCCCGTTTAACTCTTGGCGAGGCTACACATTGCGCTCTATCTTGTATGGCAGCACAGCTGCAGCACTTTCTTTGATGTCAATGTTTGTTGTCGCTTGCGCTTCAACTGATCAATCTGAAAGTAAAGAAGAAGCGGTGAATATCAAAGTGTCAGAAAAATTTGCCACTACTTTTTTCAAGTTGGCAGCAAAAAAGCCAGAAAGCAACGTCGTGATTTCGCCATACAGCGTGAGCACAGCACTTTCGATGGCATACAACGGTGCTGGTGGCAAAACCAAGAGCGAAATGCAAAGTGTTCTAGACTATGGTGGCCTCAGCGATGAAGCTGTCAACCAGCAAAATTCAAGTCTTTACAAGAGCCTGATGCACGTCAATCCAACAAGTGAATTGACAGTTGCCAACGCCATGTTTGCCAACAGAAACTTTGTCTTCAACAAATCGTTCATGGACAACAATCAAAAGTACTATGGTGCCAAGCTCGAAACCCTAGATTTTGCCGACCTCACTACAGTAAGTAAAATCAATAATTGGGTCAAAGACAACACCAAAACAAAAATCCCAAGCATACTCGACAAAGTAGCACCAGATGCCATTCTATACCTAGTCAACGCCGTCTATTTCAAAGGTGTTTGGCTGGATGAATTCAAGAAAGACGAAACTCAAGCAGCAGAGTTCAAGGTCGGAAGCGGTAAAGAAAAAACTGTTGAGATGATGAATCGCTCGGCAAAAATGTCTTACTTCGCTGGTAACAATTTCCAGGCAGTCATGCTTCCGTACAAAGATAAACGGCTGCAGATGTGCATTTTCCTCCCCGACAAAAAATCGAACATCACAGCCTTCATAAACAACCTCACTAGTGAGAATTGGAAAGAATGGAACAATCAGTTCAGAAAAGAAGAAGGTCACTTAGGTCTGCCGCGCTTCAAGGTTGAATACAAGACCGAACTAAGCGAAGTACTAAAAGCCGCAGGTATGCCTTGCGCATTTGAAGACAACTGTGCTGACTTCAAAAAGATGATCGAGCAAAATGCCATGATTTCTCGAGTGCTGCACAAGACCTATCTAGAAGTGAACGAGCAAGGCACAGAAGCTGCTGCAGCCACCGCCGTTGAAATGAGCGTCACCAGCGCGCCAATGAACCCGAAACCGCCTTTTGATATGGTTTGCGATCGCCCATTCGTGGTGGCCATTCGTGACGAAAAAACAGACGCTATTCTTTTTGTTGGTGCCATAGTTGACCCACCAGCCGCTGACTAAGATGTAATAGGTAAATGTATGAAAGTTTTTCGCATCTATTCTGCAGGAATAGCACTAGTCGCCTTGAACTATTTGGCAATGACGCCAGCCAGCTTAGGGCAGCCTCAAAGTTTGCCAGTTGAAAGCTCAACTGCTGAAGGAGGTGGAGTCTCTGCAACTAGTACTGGTGTCGTATATCCAGACAAAGGCGGTAGCATCAGACGAGAGAAGATAAAAGACGAATTGCCGCCCGCTCAACGCTCACAACAAGAGAAAGAACGTGTGGCCCAGTTAGGATTTTCAGTCGATGCCAGAGTGCAAATACAGAAGTATATAAGCACACTAAAGATACCCAAAGACAGGCCTATACTTGCCCGTGGAAGCGTCAACTATATTGAGAGTGATGCCCTTAAAAGCTTGTTTCCCACTTCAGTATTCTATGTTCTTAGATTTCCTCAATGGCCAGTAGCAATGGAACCGCCGCAGCCACTAGGCAACAACAATATCTTCGTGGTTAGCAAAGAGGCTAAAGATCTCACTTTAATCACCGACACAAACAAAGAGCAGTACAAACAGTTTCTAATTGCCAAACTTCCCCGCATACAATCAGACGAGAAAGCAATGCAAGCCGTCAAAGCGGCTTTGGTTCTTGTTAAAGAGTTATATCAGGATGGCATGTTCAAGTTTGAGACTGAAGCCAATTCTCTGTATGCCAGAAGAACCGGCGCTGCCGCCCATGCCGGAGGCAAACTCAATGTTGTTCCCCAAGGGGGTAATTCAGGCACCCTTAGTGTCACTATGGTCTTTGATGGCCAAGGTGCTTTGAGCAATATAAAGCATGAATCGAATTTGCAAGAAGGCATGCGCCCCATCTGTCAATCAACTAAATTATTAGATCCCGATCCAATCGTAAGAAAAATGGCAGAACAAGACATTTTGATAATGGGTAGCCCAGCCAAAGAATACTTAGATTGGCAACGAACACAAGTCTCACCTGAACTGCGCCAGGCCATAGATCGAATTTGGCAACGGATCATCAAAGAAGGACGATAGTTTTCCGACGGCAATTTTAAGCAAAAATCGGTCCGATAAATCTCAAAAGCAAAGAGCATAATCACCCCGCTTCGAAGACCTAGCGGAGTTCTATGGCATTGCGTAGCTTCGTAGAGGGAGCAACCATAGTATCTTGAGCAATAAGGAAACCATTGCAAGATTCCACTAAAAACTGCATTGAAAATTCAACTGCAAAGTTATAGAGGAAAACCCCCAAGGAGTGAACTATGACACTTTGTCCCATAGCGATGATGGTGCACTGCACAGGTTGCCCGTTAGTAAAATTCTGCCCAGCCAAAACAATTCTTGGTGACTTTGGCAAAACCGAGGCTGAAAATATAGACAAGCCTGCTGATTCAGACTCTAGCTGCGACAGTTCAAACGATGAGTCAAAATCATAGCCAGCCGTCTTGACTACTTGACGTTGGATTACTTCGCTCTATTTGAGTCTTTCACAGGCAGCGTTAAAAGAAAATCAGTGATTAGCTTTACTTCTTTCTCTGGTATTTCTGTTGGTGGCATAGCAAACTTCGTTGGAGCATACTTGCCTTTGCGCGCGGCAGCATAGATGGCACCACTGGCGATGCGACTCTCGATAAAGTTACGACTATAGCGAGCGCCTACACCTTCTAAATTTGGTCCGGTGCGACCGCCAGATGAGCCGATGGTATGGCAAGCGGCACAACCATGAGTAAGATACAGCTCTTTGCCCTGGTCACTAGAGGCGTCCGCCTGACGGGGCTTAAAGTGAAAGCCTGGCGGAATCTCGTCAGAAGGAGCGGCCTCGTGACCTTTTAAATCCCATTTCACAGTACATTCAGGTAAATTGGAAAGATAAATAGCAATTGAGTGAGCTTGATTTTGGGGCAAGCGAACGTGGGTCATCAATTCGGCAACCGTAAAACGAGAAGGCAACTTTGATTTACCTTTACCCGAACTCAAGCGCCGAAAAATTTCATCTATCGTGCGATATTGGCCAATGCCGTCTAGCGGTGGCCCAATTAAGCCACCGTCCCCTTCAATAATATGACAGCTCTTGCAGTTCATGCTGGCAGTCATCTTTCGCCCAGAGGTTCTAATTGTGCGGCTCGCTGGGGCTTTCGCCTCAGCGGCAACTGCGACCGTGAGCATTAAGAGAGAAAGCAATGGTACAGATAGTAATAATGCGGCAAGGCCAAGGGACAGGCAATTGCGATGAAGCAATGGACTCACCTTGGGACGCCCAAGCCGGAGCAACTGGTAGAACTGCTTATTCGACACGGCCACTTGACATACCCTCTTAGTATCAGCAATAGCAATAACAGTAGCCGATCAGGGCAGCTCTTACCATCATTGTCATAGCTAATTGAGCGTTTTCGCTAAATCCCTAATTTTTCGCAGACAACTGTAGTTAGAGAGTCAACCCAAACATCACAAAAAAATATCACCAAGAATATCAAACAAATAATTGACATGAAACCATTTACGCAAACTAGCTTAAATAGACCACTAGAGCGAGCGAAACAACTATCACACGAGAAGCACATAGCTGACTACAAACTGATCTTTAGTTTACCCGGCTACCACACTAAGTCTAGCGAAGCACTAGTGTGCGAGGGCAACACAACCATAAGTGGCGATCTGCTACTTTCTACAAGAAGTGGGCCTCTATCCAAGAAAAAATTTGCCATGCTCTTTTGCTTTGGCGACCTCGCTATAGAAGGAGAATTACTCATTGACGACTATGAGTATTGGCCACTGTTATTTGTACAAGGCAACCTCACATGCACAAACTTACTTAAGGGCGGCATGCCATTGATAGTGTTGGGCGACATCAAAACAACTTACTTCATTGGTGAATACAACGACGGCCCCCTGCGCGTGGGCGGAAAGCTCGACTGTAAAGGCTACATTCCCCGCGTAAAAGATCAGGGAGGTATTGCCGGTCATATCATTGCCGGAGGTTATACTTGCCCCGCTTTCAATGCCGCCAAAGATCATGGACGCAGCGCGCTCGCACAAGTATTCAATGCAGCCGCTCTAGAAAAAGGCTGGCTAGATAGCAGCAAAGTAAGGGCGCTGGGCAGAGCCGGGAAGTCAATTTGGCTAAGCCCTGAGCAGATTGCCAATCATTATTCTAATCAGAAGACAGCGCCAGTTGTGCAACCAGAGAAACTGGTACTAAGCGGCGGACTAGACCCAACCTCACTTGGCGAGCTAGTTGCAGTAAACGAAATAAACACAGAGATATACAAGTTGATTGAAGAAAAAATTGCTTTCGATCCAGACAAAAATTCGTATCCGCTATCTTTCTCTGAGCCCGTGCGTTTTCAGCTTCAAGCCTACACTAAAGAAAGAGTACTGGTCTTGCCGAATAATTGTGTCTTAACTGGGCTACTAAAATTAGACTGGCAAGAGCACTGGGTGCAGCAAAACCAAGTAACGGCTGTATGCTGCCTGGGTGACTTAATTGTCGATGGTGATATAGTCAACCGCACCCTCGAAGGTGGACCTTTACTATTTGTCGGTGGTAACCTGAGGGTCGACAACCTGGTCAAGGCTGGCACACCATTAGTGGTGCTTGGAGACGTAGAGGCTGATGGTCTAATAATCGGTGAATATAATGATGGCACCATGCGCATTGGTGGTGATCTCACCGCCCAGGCCTATTTACTGCTAGACCACGATGGTTTTGTTCGTGGCGACACCAATGCACCGATGTATAGCGACGAAGACAATGAATGGCGCGAAGTGCTATCAGCTTCAGTGTTTCCGTCGGAAGATGAAGACTACCCAGAAGTCGATCTAATTTATGCCGCTCAAAAAGCCGGTATGAAAATATTTGTATAAAATATTTGTATAAAATATTGTAGGGTCCAACTAAAGGCAAGATCATCAAACTAAATAGCAGCTTCCTTCTTCATTATGTAATCAACGCCGGTATAGCCACCGTCAACAATCATGGTTGTACCGGTGATGAAGCTAGCCTTATCAGAAATCAAAAAGCTTACTAGTTGCGCAATCTCTTCTGGCCGGCCGTTGCGACCCAAAGGGGCTAACTGAGCAGCTTCAAAAGAAGCTTCAGTATTCATGCCCGTGCCATTGATCCAACCTGGTGCAATACCAACAACTCGTATTGCCCTAGGCCCAAGTAAATTGGCCAGACTCTTGGTCAAGCTGATCAGGCCGGCCTTACTAGCGGCATAGGCCATACTATTGAATGAACCCGTAAAACCATCGGTGCTAGAAATATTGACAATGGTGCCACCATCGCTCAATTGGTCTTTGAGTTTTAGCGATAATAACAAAGGAGTATTCAAATTAACTTCAAATGTGGCATCCCAAGCTGCAAAATCAAAATCCTCAAAGCTCTCAGCTTGATAGACACCAGCATTGTTGACAATGGCATCAAATTTTATGCCCTGAAGAATATCAACAAATTTAAGTGTATTCTTCCTGTCAGAGAAGTCGACTTGAAAGATTTCGAGATTGCCCAGTTTGCCCTTGAGCGCTTCGGCCTCAGCTTCGCCAGTGTTGAAAGTTCCGTATAACTTGAAACCTTCCCCAGCCAATTGCTCGGCAATTGCCTTACCAATTCCTTTCGAAATACCGGTAACAAGCGCAACTTTAGAATTTAAGCTTGTCACTGCCAGTTATACCCTACGCGACGTCTACCTCTTGGCCCCTGACCTGAACCAGGACCAATCATTGGTCGGTTACCTTTATTGAACAGACGAGGACGATTAGGAGCGAACGGCAGCACTGTCTCGGCAAACATATCGGCCCGCACTTTCGTCAGCCAATCAAGATCATTGACTACAGCAGATTTATCATGCACCCAACCAACTGGACTTGGCCAAGCCAATGGTTGGAAGAATGAAAGCCCACCATCTTTAAGAGTATAGATGTCTACGGGCCGGTTGACTGGGCGGTGAGGGGGCTGAAAGGCTTGCAGGCTATTTGCTTGCTTAAAGTTAGTTACAGCAATACCAGCGGCAGTGGCATAGGCGGGAGAGTCAAAAAGCACATCCGAAACTTTGCCTTCAGTTGTGCGCACAATCAAGAAATAGCGCCTATCGCTAGTCCAGTAGCACATAACATTTTCGCTTTCATCAGTGGGTCTGCCTAGTAGAGCGATAGCTTGCTGCTTAGAAATGCCCAGCTTGATCTTAGCCAATGATTGCCCCGGAACGATCAAAGTTGAACTATTTGCCGATTTATTTGAATTTTGAGACAAGCTTAGCTTTGCCTGATTACTATTATTTGTTACCTGGTCAACCAAACTGGCTGCCAACAGTTCAGGGGCAGTCATTTGCCCCTTGTGCACCACCGCAAATTGGGGCACTTCGCTACCGTCTTTGACTAAAAAAGAAAGACCTGCGGTCTTGGTCTCGTAAGCCTTGTAGGGCCCGGCTAAATCTGAAACCTTCATGCTAGCGCGGTTGGAGGCAAAGCTGTCTAAGCCGACACCACCACTGGTGACAAAGGCTGGCGATGAAAACAAAATTTCATTTATCGAGTCGCCAGCCAATCTAAGGGCGAGGAAATACTTATGATCAGCTGTGCGGTAAACAAGAGTGCCTGAGTTTTCACTACTTGGTTTACCCAGTAGATTTTCTACAGCCTGTCGACTCATACCAATACTGGTGCGTCCAACTGATTGACCCGGAACAATCAGTAGACCGGGTTTAATATAAGCAGGGGAAGCAGCGCTAGTAATAGGTATAGAGCTAGGAGGACTACTAGATTTTAATGCATCTGCCACTACGGGACTTGGCGCTGTCGTTGAAGATCGAGTTGAAGATACAGCTGTCCCGGAGACTATCGGCTTAGTCGCTTCACGAGGAGCAGCAGGTGTCGATTGTACATTTAATCCTGGGCGCCTTGATACAGGAGTAGCCGCGATACAAAGATCGTTACCCTTCCACTTACTTTCTAATACCGGTGTTTGCAGACGACCTCGTTCGCGCAAAACTTGATCTTGCACCTTTTCTTTGAGATCGCTAAACATTTCGCCAACAGTTGTCTCTTTACCTTTCTTGCGCAAAGACTGCAGCAAGGCCGCGGTAAAGACGCCATTAGAGCCGCTCTTACTCTCCCACGACACCTGGTCTTCGGCACTCGAAGCAATTACCATACGACCAGAACCAATGGCCAACTCGGAGGCATCAACACCGGTGCGCGTCAGACCTTTTGATTCAGACTTAACGCCACCACTGTGGCAAGCATCGAGAAAAATCACAACTCGATCGCAGTGCACCCGGTCTTTAATATCTTTGGCCAAGCGTTGCATGGGCACACCGGTCGTGTACAGATCTTGCACATCGGTATCGTAGGCAACCAAATAATTTTGACCGCCTACATCAAGCTCTGCACCACTGCCGTGAGTCGAGACAAAAATTACTACCAAATCATCTGGATTAGCCACTCTAGGCAACCAGCGGTCACCAAGCTCAGAGAGTATGCGCCGCTCAGTGGCATCTTTATTGAGCAAAAGCTTAACGTGGTCGGGGGCGAAGTCAGCTTCTTTAACCAAATAGTCGGCAAAATCTTTGGCATCTTTAGCTGAATACTTGAGGTTGAGCGCAGGATTAGCGAATTCACTTACACCAACTACCAAAGCCCATTTATCACGAATTGGTCGATTAACGGCAAGAGAATCAACAGAGCTAGAGTCATTGGAAACTCCCGCAGCCTTCTCTTGGGCCATGGCCGCAGACGAGGCCAGAAAAAGAAGAGTTAAAAGCAAAGCCGCGCAACGGCTGCGACCCAGGAAGGCTCTTGCTCTATAGTAGTTTTCGCTCAAAATAACGCCCATTCCCTGAATTTCGCTCAATTATAGCTCCAATGAGAACCTTGTTTTAAAGCCTGACTAGGGCTTAAAGTAAAAGCATGAGCAAGAACGTAGTCAAGGGAAGAATATCAGGTAAGTGGCGGCTTCAGTGCCTACCAGGCCTCGCCTATCTCCTCCTCGCTTTTGCACTGCCAAGCGATGCTGCGCCAAGTAAAGCAGCATCAGGGGTGCAGCCTTACATCACACTCACTTTTCCTCGTACCGAACTTGGAAGCTACTGCTTAATTAAGCCCGGCACGATCTACACAAATGATTTGCGAATGAGCGACTACAAACCCGCTCGCGGAACAGTCAACATACCAGCAGACAGCAGAATCTCGCTCAAGCTCGGCTACAACGTTCATAGCAATACTCGTCAATTAAAAGAGATTTCTAAGCAGGCCGTGCGCTATCTTGATTTATCAAAGATGGAAATAGACAATGCCGAGTTTCAAGATTTACTCCATTTCACTGATTTAGTCAGTCTCGACATGGGCAGCACAGATATAAACGACGGTGGTACCGTTGGTTTGAGAAATCTGACCAAACTACAAAATTTAGATGTTGGTTTTTGCCCCATCGGCCTGGGCACAGTTGAAGAAATATCCCATCTAAAAGAGCTGCTTCGTCTCTCATTTGCTAGCAATACACTAGGCGATAAAGCCGGTCCAATGCTGGCAAAACTAAAGAAAATACAGGTGCTAGTGCTCTCCACAACAGTTATGACCGATAGCTGTATCAAAGATATTTCAGCACTAAGTGAGCTTCAAGAACTAGGTCTCTCTCGCAACAATGTCACTGATAAATGTATCGACAGCATCTTAAAACTGAAACACTTAACTAGGCTAAATCTATCCGATACGAAAGTGACTTTTAGTGGCCTGATGCGGCTCAATCAACTCCCCGCGCTGACACACTTATTGCTACGCAAAAGCCAGTTAAGTGCAGAGCAATTGAAACAGCTGCAAAAGCGCTTGCCTAAAGTCACTCTTGAAGAAGGGACAAAAGCAAAAGACTTTGATCCTGACTTATTTAAGCCAATACACTAGTAGAGAACACGGCTATCTATTGAACCGCAATGGCCTTGACTTTGCCCGTTTTACCCAAGTTGACATTATTACCATAAGACTGGCCTAGACCATAGGCTGCGCGATCATGGTAACTTCCACGGCTCTGAAACGTGCCAAGTTTTTTCTTGTCCATATGCTTTTGATTGGCACTCTCAAGCTGATTGCGCAGCACCATTAAACTGTTGCTAGGTGTGTTGCCACAGACCTGCTTCTCTTCAGCAATTAACTCAGTAGCTCTCTGCAAAATTCGGTCGGCGGCACCAACCCTAAAGCTCCGCTTTTCATAAGCCTCTCTGAACAGCCAGTTGCTTTCTTTTCTAATCGAATCGACTAACCAGCTAGCAATTTCCATGGTGCAATCGATATTTTCGGCAGTGCCAACAAAAGTTGGGTGCCATTCTTTTCTATCGCTATAGTAACCAGCATACACAGGGCGCATGATAAAACGCGTGTAGTAGAGGGTGCAAGCGGCATGCATGATGGTGCGAATCCAGGGGTCAAGCTTGAGGAAGGCCTCATATTCAATTACATCAACATCTTCAGAAATATCAGCAACATGAGACATTTCAAGGTTGTGCTTGGAGAGCAGCTCCAAGGCAAGCTTCATGGCTGAATTGCGTTCATTCTCGTTCTTATTGCCATCAGCCAAAGCTAAAAGCTTGCGAATCTTTTGTGCAATAGTATTGGTAGGCGAAGAAGAAGAAGAAGAAGAGGCTTCGTTGGTTTCCGACATACGACATCCCACAATTAGACAAACAATAGCAAGTGACACAACTACTTAAGCAGTTGTATCACTTGATAATTGCTAAAGCATTAGGATTTTTGCATCTACCGGGCAACTTTGCAGCATCTCTGTCACTTAAGCAAAATCTTAGCTCGTATAGGGCTCTGCACACCTCTTGGTAGTGACTGAAGAGGAAAACTAGCGCGCACCACTTTCAGTACCAGTTTATCGTTAGCTACACCAGCCGACTGCGCAATGCAGCTGTTTACTAGATTGCCGTCCGCTCCGATGGCAAGCTCTACCACCGTTCCGTTAGCCATTGGCTTGGCAATGAATTTACGCAACTTAGACTGAATCTTTGTGCGAAAAGCCGTCAAATATTTAGTAAGAGCTTGATTGGCCTCTTCACTCATTTCTTCGCTGTCATAATATGTCACGGCATACTCTTCGGTTACAGCTTCAGTCACTGGCTCCACAGCTTCGGCAGGCCTAACGTCGCTCTGACTGACCGCTTGCTCTTCATCTTCCTGCTCAGAAACAGAAACACCTTTGTGGCCAGGGTGCTTAGACTCGTACATGAAAGCCGTGGTAACAACAAAGAGGAAAATGAGAACCAGGCCAGCAAAAACTACCCAAACCAAATTGTTTCTCAGGTTAGATTGAAATCGTTGAAATTTAAGTCGTTGAAAATTTCCCTTTATTTGTTTGGCTGGCATGACCGCACGCAGCTCGCCAAGAAAATCGTGAGAGTTAATGATCACGGTTGTATCACTAGAGGAATCAACAAGCACAACCTTATCGCCCTCAGAGCCGCCACCTCTAACTTGCAAGCTCTCGAGCAAGAAACTAATGCTATCGCCCGAAGCACTAGACTTCGCCGCCTCAAACTTATGGAGATGCTCACCGTCTATGGCCGAGACAAGCAAATGATCGCCTTGAATGGAAACCAAGGCACTGATAGGCTCTCCGCTATCAGTCTGATAGAGTCGAGCTGGGTACTTCTTGGGTACCCTATCGTCGTTGCTAGCTGTTGGTCGACCGACTGCCATAATCTCTCTAAAAGCCCTTGCTAAAAATCACTTGATAATCCAATCTGCTGCCTCTATACCTATTTAATGCTAAGTTTAACCAGGCAAGAATATGGGTTTATTCGCTAAGATACGCTAGAAGGGAAAGTTCAATGCAGTATGAAATTATGCACGAAGGCTCAAACGCTGTGCTGCGCGTTAATCTTCAGCGCGGCGAGAAATTCAAAGCAGAAGCCGGAGCCATGGTAGCTAAGTCTCAGCATCTTTCAATCAAAGGCCATATGTGGGGAGGAATATTCGGCGCCTTCAAAAGATCTTTTTTGGGCGGTGAATCATTCTTCTTTCAAGAAGTAACCGCCACTACTGGCGATGGCGATATCATTATCGCTCCATCGGTACCTGGTGACATAAAGATTTTGCCAATGCGCAATAGCGAAGATTACTACATTCAAAATGGCTGTATGCTTGCCGGCTTAGGCGACATTGAAATGGATACCAGAGTACAAAAGCTAACAGCTGGTGCGTTTTCTGGGGCTGGCTTCTTCATATTGCATGTGCGCGGCCACGGCGAAGTAGCAGTAGCAGCCTTTGGTGCCATTATGGAAATTCCTATAGCCGCCGGTAAAGAATATATGGTCGACAACGGACATGTGGTGGCATGGTCGGGAGACCTTGAATATCAAATAGTAAAAGCAGGGGCCAACTGGATTTCAAGCTTCACCAGCGGCGAAGGTCTGGCCTGCAAATTCACAGGGCCAGGAAAGGTCTGGATCCAGACGAGAAACCCGAAAGGATTCGGTGCCTGGGTTCGTCGCTTTGTGCCGAGCAGGGGGTAAGGTTTCGTCTAATGAGCGAGGATTTCAAAGCTCGACTATTTGAAGCAGAAGCCGCCGAAGCTAAAGTTGTTACACTGCAACTTAGCGCTCAAGGTCTATACATCAAAGAAATTGATGCTAACTTAAGCTTAGACGATCTCACTATTGAAGCGGCTGGCCATGCCGGAGATCGCTTCAAGATTATCTGTGGCAAGAGTGGCAGGGTCCTCATTACCCACGACGACAAACTGCTAGAGCAACTAAAACAAAGTGGCTCAACAGCTATCACTAAGCTAGCTGATCAAGCTAGAAAAAACGTGACCCAGCGGCACCATCGCTTCAAGCGCTACTGGCTAACTGTATCGGCAATTTCGGCTCTGTTGTTGCTCGCCACAGTACTGGCCATGGACCCACTAGAAGCCGCGCTGGTTGCCAGCATTGATAATAAATTAGAAGCGAAAGTAGCTGATTTTCTGCCCAAGCCCAAAAACGAAGAAAAGGATACTGTTCAATCTAAACGCATAAACAAAATCGGCCAAAGGCTCGTTGCCCAGCTAAACAATTGCCCATACACATTTCATTTTCAAACAAACAAAGACCCTGAAATCAATGCCTTCGCCTTTCCCGCTGGCTCCATTTACGTCAACACTGGTCTCATAGATGCAGCTCAAAGCGACGACGAACTGGCGGGGGTAATGGCCCATGAAATTGGCCATGTCTTGCATCGAGACGTTTTAAGGGCCGCAGTCAGAAGAGTTGGCTTACTCTCTTTCATAACCATCATAACTGGTGCTGGAGCTGGCTCTGAGACCGCAGACAACATGGCCAATATGCTTTCTATGGCCGAAGGACTAGAGAGCTTGAATTACAGCCGCAAGCAAGAGACAGCCGCCGACATTGAAGGAATCAAATTGGTGACCTTGGCCGACTACAAAGGAGAGGCCTTCATCGATTTTTTCCAGCGACTAGAATCAGACAAATTGACAAAAGACAATGCCGTCCTCGCCATCATATCTAGCCATCCAATGAACAAAGAGAGAATAGCCACAATCAGAGCAGAGCTAGAAAAGTTTCGCAACCAATTGCCGACAAAGAAAATCACTAAGTAGCACTTAGCAGCGCCAGACCATCTCAGTGCGCACCAGGCAATCCTGGAACTCGGCGAGCACCATATATGATGGCAGCACTTTTATTAAAATTATTGTCTGACCCAGTACCAGGTAAAAATGACGGAAGAAAAGACGGATGCGTATATAAGTACCCTCCTGGAAGAGGAATTTTCTGTTTATTCGCACCAGAAGACGCCATTGTGTACAGTCCAAGATTTTCAAGCTTTGTCTTATCGAAATTGACAAAGACTATTGTCTTGCCATCATTAGACCACTCCGGGATGGCACTAGTGACACCAGGGCTGGTTAGCGCTTGCTCTGCCCCAGTACCAACATTAACGCTAACAACTCGCCAATCTACCCCGCCGAAATAGCGCATAAAAACAACCATGTCAGCGCTTGGTGAAAGCCACGGATCATAGTCACCAAGCTTAAAACTAAGGTCACTCGAAGTTGACACGATTTGCGGTTTTGTTAGCTGCTTCACGTCACTGCCATTTAATTTCATTGTGTACAAACAACACGGCGACCGATTCGAGTCTAAAGGCACAACTGCAAACACAACTATTCCGTTGATGCAATGTGGATCAGAAACCGCCATACCCAAAGGTGTCGGTAAGCGCGCTGTCGACTTAGACGATAAATGGTGCAACCTCAGCTCAGGCAACGACTTCAAATCAGACTTATGCACGTACAAAATAGAGTCGTTATCAACCCAACTGCTGTTAGCGTTCAAAACATACGGGCCTGTCGGTTCAATAGATAGTTGGTGCGAGCCATCAATATCGGCAACAAGCACTTCAGTATGCAAATAATCACTGCCATTCTCTTCTGCTATTCCGCCGCTAAGCAGGCGATTGTAGCGAGTAAAAGTAATGTGCTTACCATCAGGAGAGACTCTGGGGTGCGACAGTTCACGTTTGTCGTCGAACAAAATCGGACGAATGGCACTGCCATCCAGCTTCGCTATATAAATTCCAAATAGGTCGTGGCCCCGATAGCCGAAAAACCACGGACTTGACGCCACTATATTCTGCCAGAAAAATCCTGTCAGAACCAGCAGTCCAACCAGTAGCGTAATTACTAGTGCTTTTAGTCGTGGTTTTCGTCGCATCTTTCAATCAAGATGCTAGCTTACAGCAGCAGGCTCCAACACGTTAAGTGCTGGCACACCTGTGCCATCAAAGTATGTCGCTAACTGATCAAGAGAGAACTGCACTCCTGAATAGAAATCGCCAAAATCACCATACTTAGAACTAGCTTCATCGAAACGCATTTCATAGATGAGCTTCTTGAACACCATTGGATCATCAGCATAAAGATCAACGCCCCACTCAAACTTATCAAAGCCGATAGAGCCAGATATGACCTGATTAACAAGACCATGATAGGTTCTGCCAATCTTGCCGTGCTCAATCATCAACTTGGCCCGCTCTTCGTAGGGCAAGGTGTACCAGTTGACAGCTTCGCCACGCTTCTTATCCATGGGATAGAAACAAACGTAGCGACGTTGGGGAATGCGAGCCCAGAGACGACCACCAAAGTGTGGGATTTTTGCTTGTGCCATCACCATTTCGTCAAAGGCTTCAACCCACTCAGGGGAGCCAGCTTTGAGCTCACGCTCTTTCAACGCAGCATGAATCTTGCCGGTTGCTTCATAAAGGCCAAGCTCAAGCACTGACACATACGAAGTAGCTGGAGTGAGGTAATTAGCCAAACGCAGCTTGTCAAAAAGCATTTGAGCGTGGGCCATACCTTCATAATTTCTGCTGTAATGAGTGAGCATAAGGTCGGCCTTATGACCAAGCATCTGGGCCAAACCAAGGTCGCTATCTTCGCCCTCTTTCAAGGTTGATAGAGCCGCAGTTGCTTCTTTTAAAATCGCAGCACGCTCATCGGCCGGCAGCTCGTCCCAAGACAAGCGGTCAAAATCAAACATACGGTGGAGTATCCACCAACCTTCCAATGATTCGGGAACGCTGGGATGACGCATTGGCGTAGTTCTCCTTGATGAGATAAGCAGGTTATATGCTAGCGCACATGGCTTGGCAAGCGCCTAGATGCTAAGCAAGTATTTGCAATCGCACCGGCTTGACAACAAGCCCCCTATGCATTTGACGCTCTTACTTCTCGCCGAGGGGCAAGAAGAGATCGTCTGGCGGCAATTCATAAAGAGCGCGCAAGGTGACAAAGTCGTTGCGGGTAACCGGGCTAATATTCGAATACTGCGCGCGTTCCCGCCAGCTAACTGTTACTCCATGACCGCACATTACATCGCTCGATTCGCTACTGTGCTGACCCAGACCAAGCACATGACCAAATTCATGAGCACTGGTCTCGCGCAACTCTTTAGGAGTCTGCGCCCCCCACTTACGTAAATACTCAGTCTCGACATGAACAATGCAGCGGGCCCGCCCTACTCCAGTCCAGGGATAGTAGGTGCGGCCCACTGAATCGCCCCCACTCTGCGGGCACCAGAAGTACAAAACATCGGCCTTTCTAGGATCATCGACAAACTTGAATTTGATAATTCCCTCGGCTGCAACCCAGGCCCAGTCATTAATGCCTTCTTTGATTATTGAGGCATAGCTAGGAACATAGTGATCTACCCGACTCAAGTGCTCGAAGAAGCCCGGCTTATCAAACATTGAATAGAGTGTTCGACATTTATCAGATGTAAGATCAGGGCCAACGAAACCCGGTGGCAACTGCAAGCCATCGGCAACCCAAATCTTGATCTCTCCCTTTGCCTTATCCCAACGCATCAACTTACCGTTTTCTAGCTGTGAATAAGGACGAATGGAGCTGAATTGCTTCTTCCAGTCTTTTAGGGCCTGAGCTGCCAGTTTGCCCCACTCGCTAGCAGGATCTGTCATCACCACTACGCGACAGAGGGCATGCTCAGCTATCTCCATCTGATTTGAGCTGAGCGCAGAGACAGCCAAATAATATTGAAACGATGGATCCCTTGGCTTCTTTTTAACACATTCTTGAAAGAGCTTGCAAGCTTCAGGATAATTTCGCACCATGTACAACTGCAAGGCTCTCTGCTGCAACTTATCTAAATCAGCCGCTGTGGCAGCTGAACCTGAAGGGCGACCACTCTTTTGTTTAGCCTTAAGAGCGAGAGCTTCTTGATTGACAGTAGACGAAAAGCACCACACTAGAAGCAGCCCACACACAGCAAACTTGACCGAAGCTGCCCTATCAATCATTCGTGTAATTTCGATGGCATCCACCTTGGGTGCATATTCAAATTCATATTTAAATTCAAATTCGTCGTCAAACTGATGTGGATCATTCCCTTTTCGCTACCAGTCAAAACCACTAAACCGGAGCATTCCAATCAATTTCAACCCACCTTTGTACGGTTGCTAGCCACCAACAACTGCTAGAATTAACCAGGCGAGGGATAAAAATGAGCAGTGACATTTGCAAAAACTGTGGCAAACCGCCCCTCGCTGGGCGTGCCGGCTCAGTCACATCTTATTTCTTCCAACATAACTATTGCCAGTGTGCCGCGGATAGAAATATACAAGCGAATAACAGGGCGAAAGTCAGCACCGATAGTAGCCCGCTCTGTTCAAATTGCGGCAAGTCGAGGCCAACAAGTAAACGAGCTGGCTCGTTCACGTCATTTCTATTCAAAGAGCTTCGCTGTAGCTGCCCAGGCCCGAGTGTGGGCTCACCGTCTGGCTCTGATGCTAAAAAGAACAAAGTGGCTGGAGCAAATAAAGAACGCAGCCAAACGGCAAACCGGCTAGCGCAGAAGAAACAATTCACTGAAAGCATAAAGAACCGCAAACTCGATTCGGGTGAATCCGCAGCTCAAGTTATTCTTCCAGCCAATACCGTCATTGGTGGCACCTATCGCATTCTCTCGCTAATTGGCATGGGTGGAATGGGCGTTGTCTACCTGGTTGAGCAAACTTCCTTGCATAAGCAGTTTGCCCTGAAAGTACTATCTCCAGATCTAGTAAACGAACAAAACTGGCTGCGCTTCAAAGCTGAGGCCAAAACTATGGCATCACTAAATCACCCATCTTTTGTCAATGTCTACGATCTAGGTATACATGCAGGCTCGATTCCATTCTATTCAATGGACTATTTAGTTGGTCGCAGCCTAGAGGAAATACTAGTAGACGAAGGACCTCTCAAACTAGAACAAGCTCTGAATATATTTATTGAAGTCTTAAATGGACTTGCGTATGCCCATCGAAACGGAATTATACACCGCGACATTAAGCCCGCCAACATTATGCTTCGCACCATTAGCGGTGCAACTCAAGTGAAAATATTAGATTTCGGCATTTCCAAACTAGTTAGCTCTGAAGCCAGCAAAATGCAAAGCATGACCATGGCTGGTGATGTTTTTGGCAGCCCATACTACATGAGCCCAGAACAATGCGCAGGTGAGGGTGTCGATGCGCGCTCTGATATTTATTCGGTTGGCTGCACACTCTTCGAAGCGTTGACTGGTTATGTTCCATTTGAAGGCATAACTACAGTCGACACTATGATCATGCATCAAGAAGACGAGGCACCACTGCTAAGCCATGTTCTACCAGTTAAGAGCTTTCCAAAATCGCTAGAGGCAATTGTCGCCACTTGCCTAGCAAAATTACCAAGAGACCGCTATCAATCGGCCAAGGAAGTAGTTCTAGACTTAGAGCGAATTCGAGCAGCCAAAGAGATTGAACCTAGTTCACCAGCTTATCGTCAGTTGAACAAACCAGTCACAACAAGGAATGACATAGGAAAGGAAGGCGAAGACGACGAAATATATAGTGAAACATCATCAACCAAGCTAGCAAAAACGATTTTCTTATCTGCCGCATTCATGGCAATCGTCATATTGATAGTAGCTGGCGTAAGCTTTTTCCCTAAGCCAGCTAACAAAGCAGAAATTGCTACAAAGGCCTTTGAAACTGACCCACTAAAGATGGATAAATACGCCACCGAAATAACCAAGGTTACCTCATCGGAAGATCAGAAACTTGGCGATAGATATTATTATTCACAAATGATTGATGGTGGCAAAACAATTCAATTCAACTTTCCGATAAATAGGTCAATTGGCAAAATAGGACCCGCAGAAAACAACCTCTCATTAAATGAAGCCCAATACACAGTAACTTTTCCGGCTAGCTATAAACTACAGTTTCGTCCTTACAGTGATGCCTTTGAACATCCTGAAATCTTCAATTCGTTCAGACCGACCGATCTCTATTCGCTAATAGGGCGTGGTGAAATGAACGCAACCTACAATCTAAACCTTGCCATGCCCTCTATTGCAAAACTTACGGAAATTAGATCTCTCAACTTTCGATCAAGTAGAATCGACGATGACCAAGTTGTCTATCTCAATAAGATGCCGAACCTAGAAGATCTTGACTTCACTCTTACACGCCTTACCGGTAGAGGCATGGCAAAATTTAAGAGACTAAAGAACCTAAGATCATTCAACTTTAGCCACAACACTGACTATAAACCCATGCTGGCTGCACTAGCGGGCTCAAAAAACCTCCGACGGCTATCCCTTGAGTCGGTCTATCCTCCGCTATCTGCGACTGAAGCCAAACTAATAGCCAGTTGCAAAAATATTGAATCATTAGTTCTCGACGGAAGCCTGGCCTCAGATGAGACTCTACAAATTCTGACCAGTCTGCCAAAACTACGATACTTGAGTGTGAATAGCTGTGCAATAAGCCCAAAGGCAATTGAAAATTTCAAAAAGTCATATCCAGCAGTACACTTTCTAGTTTCGCCCGCGTCTCAACCCACCGCCGCATCTGTTTTTGGCGGCGAATCTCCGGCGGACTGGCTAAGTAAGTAAGTAAGTAAGTAAGTAAGTAAGCATCCTCTTCACCATCGGTGCCACCATCAACGAACCAATTTACAACCACCTCGCAGGCGTCTTACTGGGCACCGCCATTGGTGATGCTCTTGGTCTATACATGGAAGGACTATCGGCTAAAACTATCTCGGCATCATTTGCCAATGGCATAAACCGCTATTATTTACTCGGCAATATTGGCTTTGTTAGTGACGACACAGAGCAGTCGGCCTTGGTGGCCCAATCGCTCGTGCGCTATCCCCACGACAGCGATGGTGCCACTCAAGCATTTAAAGTTGCCATGCTGGGTTGGTTTTCCAGACTACCTTTTGGCGTTGGCCGAGCCACTAGTCAGTCGTGCTTAAAAATGCTCACTGGCGCAAAAGAAACTGGCATTCGCTCAGCTGGCAATGGGGCTGCCATGCGCGCAGCAGTCATCGGTGTTTTCTATCACGACAATCAAGAGTATCGCCTCAAAATCGGCAAAAGCATTGCTTGCACCACTCACCTTGACCAAAGGGCAATTGACGGTGCGCTGTTCGTAGCTGAACTAGCGGCGGCCGCCTATAGCAACAGGAATTCGCAAGATCCAAATCGCCGCCTCCAGAGCTTCGATTCGGCAATTGGCATCGTGCAAGAAACCTCACTTCGTGCCGCCTTAGACTCAGCCCGCAACCTCGCCGGGCAGGCCGCGACCATAGAGGCCGCCGCACAAGAGCTAGGCTGCAGCGGCTTTGTCAATCATAGTGTTACCCTTGCTGCTTTTGCTTTTCTGCGCTGGGGTGACGATACTTTGGCAGCATTACAGTGGACGATCAAAGCCGGAGGAGATACAGATAGCAATGCCGCAATTGTCGGCGCTTGGTGCGGCGCGCTTTTAGGAGAGCAGGGTCTGCCAGCCAATCTAATCGACAAAATTAATGATGGACCTTTTGGTCCCAGCCACTTACGTCAGCTTGCTTGCGCCTTAGGAGACATTAAATTTGGCAAGACCTCGGCCACTCCCACCTACTTTTGGCCAACGGCTCTCGTGCGCAATCTTGTGCTCATTCCTATCATTCTCGGCCATACATTAAAACGGCTAATACTAGTAAGCTCTAAAACTAATCGATGATTACTTTTGCAGAGTTTTGGGCACTTATCAACTGTATCGATTAAACAAGTAGCCAATCAACCAGCTAACGGCACAGACAAACACTTACTATGGCCGACAAACCCACAGGCGACGCACCCGCGAATAACTCGGCTCGGGCTCTTGATAGAGGCCAAATTAGTGACGGCCAAGGCAAAGCTGATTTAGCGCAGTCTATTTACAGCAAGCCTGAAGACTTCCGCCGCACAATCGGTTTAACGCAAAACTCGGCCGATTCAATGAAAGCTTTTGACGGTACTGCCGGGGCGCCGCAATTGGTCACCCAGTTACCAGCCGATTTCAGGTCGATACCAGAAGGGCGCCGCAAAGAAATAGCCGGCATGGCCGGTGAATTGCTCAAACCCTACACCAACAAAGCCGACGCCAACAACCGCGACGCCGATGGCAAAGTCAGCTTTGGCGAAATTGGCTCAATTATGGACCGCATCGCCAAGAGACCAGATTTATCAGAGCTAGAGAAGTGCCGGCTTTGGTCAGATGTACGCATAGGTATGGGAAAAATGGGATTGCCCATAGAAGACTCTGACCAAGTGCCGAAAATGATAGATTCTTGGCACGGAGCAAAAGATCCTTGGCACGCCTTAATCACGTTGGACGACGGCTACCATGGCAACCGCCTTATTAATATGACGCCAGAGAAAGCTACCCAGGCCATAATCGACCACGAAAATGGCGCAGACAACGGCCACTATCCGCTGTGGAAGCAGGTCGGCTGGCAGGCCGCAAAAATCATACGGGGCGTCAATCAAGGCGACATTGAATCTTCTGAAGGGCAGCTTAAAGCCCTAAGGGCGCTGCGCGAAACTGGCATGTTCTCAGACTATGCCAAAGAGTGGAAGAAGCAATTTGTGCGCAGCAAGTCAGACTAATTTTTCACTTGCCAATTGGCACCAGCTACGGTGCGCCCCCAACAATACCAGGAGGGACCGTGGAGGCCTGTGCCGCAATCCTTTGCTGTTCACTTTGTTGTTCAGCGATGCTTTGTTGTGCCGCAAGACGCTCCTGTTCTGCACTACGAGCACGAACCTTGGCAAAATGCCTGAACATAGCGTCAGGATCATCAAAAATTCCGTATAGTTCACGGTCTCTCGGGCTGACAGTGCCGTCCTTGACCATATATTGAAGTAGCTTATCAACCATTCCATACTTTTCTTTGCCAATGAAGCCGACCGGTACTTCACCAAGCTTTCCGGTTTGAATATGAGTGAGAGTATCAAGGTTCTCAGCCGCTGTGCCTATACCGCCATCTTCACCGACAAATCCTTGTGCCTTCTTCAACACTTCCATACGGGTAAAGAAATTACGATGGGTCAATGTTAGGGTCTGATAGCCGTTGCCGCGTTTTTCGTGAGGCAGCTTGAGCACCACACCAATCGAATTGCCGCCGGCCTCGTAAGCTCCGCGATTGGCTCCTTCCATGGTTCCTGGCCCACCGCCAGTCATAACATCATAGCCCTCTTGCACCGCCCGGCCACCAATGTAGCGAGCGCGCTGATAGCGGAAGTCATTCTCAGCAAACCGAGCCGAGCCATATACCGTCAAAATTGGCTTAGGATTAGGCCTATTAGCCAGGGCATCGAGACTATAAGTGAAATCTTGGTGACCGCCAACAATCTGCTTGCGCCAGTCTTCGGGCATAATGCTCTTATCAATTTCTCGGCGCAGATTGACACTAGTACGGTCGTACCAAGAGGGTAGCTCACGCCCCATCAATTGCTCAGCTTTAAGTGGATTAGCCTGGCTGGGCTCAAAATCATAGCGCTTAGGAAAATTAGGGATGCGCGTGCTGTCAGCCAATTTGGTCATATCTTCCAGGGTGCGGACACCGCGAATTCCACTAGTGGGAACGATATGCTCACTCAAAATATTAGCGCCGCCATTGAGAGCACCACCAACAGACATTGCCACAATTGATTTAATGCGATCCTCACTTGAGGCTAGACCGCGACCTGATAGCAATGAGTGGGCATCTACACTAATTTCACCGGCGGCAGCCCCAGCTATAGCAGAACTAACGACGTCGTTGCGCAAGAGCCCCGAGCCGCTAGCCTTGAGGCCAATTGTACCGGCTGTCAGAGAAACCATGGTCAGGGCCGAAACGCCAGCATTTTTGACGCGTTCGGCTAAGAAATTGCCGTTCTCATCGCTAGGTGTTAAGACTCCACCAAATACGGCGCCGAACTTTGCCGACTTAATTAGGGCTGGAGTAACACCCTTGTTCAAACCGTAAGTAGCCGATTGCTCAAACTTGCTAGCGGCCCCAGCACCAACCATTTTGTGAAAAATTATTAGCGGAATGGCAGCGGCCGCAGTACTGCCGACGACTTCACCGGCAAATGCCGCAGAACCCACTTCAGCGGGTTTGGGAGGCTGAAAGAACTGCACCTTAGGCAAAAATTTTGTATCAGCAACATGATCAATGATCTGAACGACACCGCTTACTGGCGCCTGAATTGCTGTGTATTTGAAAGAATCTATGGCATGTTCTCTGAACTCAGACAACGCAGATGCACTCTCGGTGTTGTCTGCTGATGCTTGAACCACCTTGCTTGATGCAAGGTCGCTTGATTCTCGATTTGGAAGTTGCGGCAAATTTCAGCCTCTAAGACGAAGCAGCAATACCAGATTACAGATCTAGTATCAACCCAATCTAAAGGTTACGAAATGGTGAAAATACGCTCGCCGCTCGAAGGCCTCCTATTTAACTCGACAAACAGCCAAAACGCGCTCAACAACAGAGCGCAAACGATAATTAAATCCACTATTTTCTAGATAGACACTAAGAAGATCATGCTGCATCATCACTTTCGATTTCAGTTGATAGGCCTGAGAAAAAGCATTAGAGCGGTAGGCAGCTCTGCCGCTCTTGCTAAACTGAAACCATCCGCCAAGGTTGATTCCCATTGAAATTGAGTCTCTCATCAGAGTTTCTAAATCTATTGGATTGTCCTCAGCGTCGTAAATATCGATCAAATGATGAATCTCAAAAGGTTGAGTGTACGAACAGGTAAAGTCAATTTCGCCTGCCGTAAACCCCTCAAGTTCATAAAATTCGATTTGCTTCCAGCCTTGTTTTGCATCGACAGTAGCAACAACACGCTCTACATCGAGCACAATGCCAATATCGTTTTTTACATTGGGCAAGACCCGTTTCACTGTTTCAATTGCATGGTCGCGACTACGCAGCGAAACACTAGAGAAAGACTCAAAAGTCTCTTCAGCAACTCGTCCGGCTGATCGAGTAGAGTAGGTCTCAACTAGTTGCTGGCGCTGGGGGCCGCCCACGGCTCCGAGCACGGCTTGCACTTTGGTCGCCTCACCTTCTTTGGCCAACTGAGCAACAACGCTCTTGGCCAGGCGAGCCTGCTTGCCGCCATCAATATGAAGGTGCAAAGAGCCCAGAGTGCTAAAAGAAGCATAGGCCGGAATTACCATGGGAGAAGAGGCAATTGAGCCACTCAATGGAGGAATGAACAGACTAGTTGAGGTTTGTTGATGCTGCATTGTCGCAAGCCTCTGATGGCGGGAATGACCTAGCAGTGCTGAGCCGAGCAAGGGCAAAGCTCTCCATAGATGCCAAGATACAGGCAATCTGTGGCGGACATGTGTCACTGATGGGCGATTCCCTTAGTTCCCCGCTCAACTCCTATCGACGACGGCGAGGCCTGCCTATCTTACGGGCAAATTTCCGAGAGTTCGAGGCTCGGTTACGCCAGAAGTCATCATTAAATTCGCGGGAAAAGGAGCGCAAAAGTTCTTTCATGCGCAGCACTTTCGCTCTGAGAATTCTGTCGGTGAGGGCTAGCCTTTCTGTACCTTTGTAATCAACAATCAAATGGGTGAAAACCTCGGCTTTATCCTCCTGAACGGCATCCATGGCGTACTCAGAAATAAAACCGCTCTGCGGAGTAGCTTTGGCTGTATTGATGATGTCCTGGTGATAAACAAATCCAGGTCGATTCAATGACTTCCAGTGATTATCGAAGAGGCCGTTGAAGTCATCGAAATAGTCAATCATATGGAAGAGTTCATGATGCACCACACCATGCTTATAGAGTTTGTTGGCAGCAAGCCCTATATTCAAATAGATCTTGTTTCGAGCAAAAGCAAGACCCAGACTGCCAAGCCAGGCAGCACAGGTCAGACCGCCCTCCCTTTCTCCCTCGGACACCAAATCGCGACAGAGAATAATTTCATTGAGCTTGCTCTTTTTGATCACACTCGGCGGGTAAATCGAAAGCTCTTTAGCGAGTATGTTCTGTAGGTACTGCTGGCAAACTCTTTCATCGGCTGGCAGACAGGCGATGCCCAAGCCGGTACGCTCAAGTTCAGTGACGATGCGAACGCCATAGATATTGAAAATTTCTTGTACTAGCTCTTCCAGAGAATTCATAGAGTCTTTTTGCATCTAGGGTCGGGCAATGTCCAGACGTAATCTTTCAAATTTAAATGGTGCCAAAGTGAATAGCAAAAGGACTAACTATCGTAGTCACCATTCCAAGGCTCTCGAAAGACTAAGTCACCTGGCTCCATAGTAACTGATGCTCCTTCTCCCCGAACCGAGGTTTCAATCATGCCGAAAACTGCACCATCAAATTCAACCTTGAATAGCTTAATAGCAATATCTCCATAACTAATAACTCCGAGTGTGCGAATATAATCTTCTAGTGTTTCAGTTGCTAGATTTACTACCGCTTCCTCGCCATCTGAAGTTCGACCAATAGCTTTGTGCTCAGTTCCAAGATGCTCACCGTTCGCATCAAATTTGTGCAACACAGCATGCCAAAGTTTTCGCCTTTCCCAGGCGTTCTTACTGGTGTCTGCCTGAAGCTCAGGACTTTGGTCGGTTGACGCCACCACTTGCCCCCAGAATTGCTTTTCGCCATCGTAATGACCGATGTAATGTGAACCGCCAATATATCGAGCTACTGGAATTAAAAGAGGTATTTTCTTTGAGCGATATGGCTTAGGTTCACTTCTATTTTTCTCCTTCTCAAGAGTTCGTTCTCGATCTTCATTGTCAAAGCTGATAATTTCCCCATCAGTTTTTGGAAGACTTGCAAACTTCGCGTCTATTAATTGAAGCAGCTTATCTGTATCAAAATTAGTTTGCTGCGCAAGCTGTGGTGCCAGAACACTAAACACTTCCCTGAGTTCGCGCAAAAAATGCTTAAATCGATAACATCCGCGCTTCTCCTCAGATTTCAATCGATCAGAACCAAAAGGTTGATTGTAGGCAAATGCCGGATATTTACTTGTGTACACGATTCTAAGCGTCTTAGTTCGTTTAGAAAATTCGAAAAGCGGCTCTGCTGGAAGGCTCTCAGTGAATCTATCAAACATAAGCCTTTGCCAGCCAGTTCTGAAATCACATTTAAACAAAACATCTATTTCTAAATTCTTTACATCCTCTCCGAACTCATACTCATGCAGCCTCAAGAAAACTGGAATTGTTGACAACAAAATATGAGACCCAATTCCCAACCAAGTTTTGTACGTGATTCTGGCTTCCATCTTCGTTCCTAATCTTGTACCACGCCGTTAACTTCACTAATACCGGCCCCCTTTGTCTCAGGGTTCTGCGACCAAGTTTTGCTATCGCTATCAGTAATTATATAGATGCCGGGCTTCAGTACAGTATCGGGCTCACAAATCCAGTAAGCATTAGGTACGCCCCCTTGACCAGGTGCCGTATGAGTAGACCAGGGGCCATAGACAGTGCCATCTTGATGCACCAAACCGATTTCACCGGGGTCTTGCCCGCGGCCATCGTTCCAGTGATAGTTCATCAGCCTTGACACTAATACTGGTGCCTTGAGGGTAAACCAAGTGGGACGAGTCGGCAAATTGAATACTGCCGAAATATTGCCGTTCTTAAAGATACTAACAACCGGCTCACGTCTATAGGCCTTCTGAACAGTTGTCTTTGTCGTATCAGGAACAATCTTGACCTTAGCAATGCCAGACTTGCCAGATAAATCATTCTGTGACCAAGTAGAGGGGTCGCTATCAACTACAGTGTAGTGCCCTGGCGCGAGTGTCACTCGCGGCTCGCATTCCCAATAAGCATTGGGCACTCCGCCTTGCCCCGGCTGCCCCCGCACCGCCCACGGACCATAAGTAGTGCCATCGGCATGCCGCAGGGCTAGGGTACCAGGAACACTGCCTTTGCCATCATTCCAGTGATAGGTCATTAAGTAGACAACAGAAGAAGGCACATCTAAATCAAAAGTTGTCGGCTGCTGAGGCCTATTGAATACGCGATAAATATTGCCATTATTCAAAATTGTTTTAGGCGGGCGAACTTTCACCACCGGCTTAGCTTCACTTTGAACAGCTGTGGGCTTCTCTTGCAAATCGAAAACGCTCTCTTCTCCTAAACCTTCGCGAGGGGCCGTAGGTGGCGTCGACAGGCAAAGTGCCGAACCATCCCAGTGACTTTTCATTTCAGGTGTCTGCAACTGGCCCCGATCTCGCAAGACCTCATCTTCTACTCTGTCTTTCATATTCTGAAAAGCGGCACCAAGGGTAGTGCGTCCACTATTCTGCTTCAATGCTTCAATCAGGCAACTGGTGAAAACACTATTTTGATACTTCTTACTTTCCCAAGAAACTTGACTTGGTTGACTGGAAGCTATCACCAGCTGACCAGTACCTGCCACAACTGCACTGGCATCGACGTTAGCTGAGCGGGCAAGCCCCTTAGCATCAGCCGAAGCAGCACCACTATGACAAGCATCTAAAATAATTACCACACGATCACAGTGTACCCGCGCTTTGATAATGCGCATTAAATCTTGCAATGGAATGCCAGTAGCATAAAGAGATTCAGTATCAGTATCGTAGGCAACAATATAGTTGACCCCACCGACGTCCATATCAGCCGGGCTGCCGTGACTACTTATATAGACAACAACAAGGTCATCGGGGTGAGCTAGACGCGGCAACCAGCGGTCGCCAATGGTGGCTAGAATATTGGCGCGGGTAGCTTTCTCATTAATTAGAAGTCTAGTGTGGTCTTTTTTAAAGCCCCCAGATGTGGTTAGAAAATCGTAGAAATCAGTGGCATCTTTAGCAGGATAGCGCAGATTGATTTTGCCATCAGCAAATTTGCTAATACCAATCACTAAAGCCCACTTATCTTTAATCGGTCGATTAGTAGCAGGTTTTGAAGAGCTAGCCTGCGCTACGGGCTGGGCGGCATAGACCGCTTGAAATGAACTAGATTGTGCGAAAGGCAAAAGGCCAGAGGCGACCGAAATCACAAGAAGAGACGGGAGAGCTGACGCCAACCGGGCAAAACGAGACATAAAACCCTCTACGTGCTTAACCATACATACTGGAACCGCTAGGTAGATAATGGCCCATTCTAATAGATTTAACATCCTCCATCTGGCTTAAGTCTTAAGCAGTTTCCAGTAGCCTCACCTGCACTTGAAAATTGCATTGAACTATTTTGCCAGTTTGAACGTATCTGTATGAGTAACCCTTGAAGCAAACTGTGAGGTACTCATGAATACTTCCGATATCTGTCTATTGCCTAGCCAAGCTCCGTCTTCCCCATGGCCACTGAAATTAAAATCAGGGCCACACCAAGATTTACTGACGACCTGCGACTTTAGCGATAGTGCGCAAAGTCAAAAAGAGAATGATCCACTTAACAAATCGGTGGGCACACTTTTATACAAAGCCCTTTCAGCAAAAGATGCCCAAGAGCGCGTGGCCGCAGCAAGACAAACTATTGACAGTTCAAATGGTGCTTGTGGGATAGCCTGGTTGGTTCTAGCACGCGAAGGGGTGAATAGCCCAGAGTCGGCAATGATCTATTCGCAACGAGCAATTGACCGCATCAAGCAAGAATTGCACGACAGTAATTTCGGCGAATATTGCCTCTACAACAGCACCTATACAATCGCCCTAGCAGACGCGGCAGAAATGGCTTTCAATGCCGGTCGCAAGCGCGACGCCATCGAGATGCTCAGGCAACAACTAGATGCAGATGTTGCAGATGAGCTTTGGAGCGATTGCCAGATAATATTGCGAGATCAGTTAGCAAGTTTGCTGATTCAGATGGGCGAGGCCAAAGAAGCTCAGACCTTCTTATACTCACACCCAGACAATATCGAAGCGTGGCATTACCTCAATGCCCTGGCTCACTATGTCATTAGCGGCGATTGTCTAACAGCAAGAAGTGCTTTGACCTGTGCCTTCAAAGCAGGAACAATTACAGCGCAGAAATTGCTAGGAAGCTACTCAATATTTGAGCACAATAGCGACCAGTTTGATCAAGCCATATGTATAGAAAAGGCAGCAGCTGCCTGGCTCAACAACGAAGACGCCAGAGGCTGGCTAAAGAATGTCTTTCAAGATCCAAATTCAGTTGTATCGCGAGAATCAATTGCTATTGCCATTGAGAATAAAGACAAGAAGCGTTGGCAACTATGGGACAGTCGCGAAACCAGTGCGGCATATTTTATGGATCAAGAAAGCTACAAAGAAGCAGCAAAAGAATTCAAGGCAGCCTTGAGAGAAGCTGAACGCATTGACTATTCATACTTCCCTTTTCTCAATACAATCACAGGCCTACTTGCCCTCAACGAAGAAGTAGATTTTTTGCCGCTGGCCGCACTGACAAAAGAAGAATTGCGACAGAAGCTAGATGCGCGTGTGGAAAGATTTAAGGCTGAAAAATTCATAAATGATTGCCCTAATGATGCACTTATGGCCTTGCATTTTCAGTCGTTTGCCACAATCTACAGAGAATTGGGTGACCTCGAAGCGGCCACCGCTAACCAAATTAAAGCCTTGCAAATAGTGCGAAGTGAAAGTGCAAACACTAGTACCAGTTCAAGTACAAGTACAAGTACAGCAACAGCCCTAAGTTTTGCCGAAATAGTAGAAATAAAACAAACGCTAGCAGAGCTTTTATATGAGCAAAGTCGCTACCCCGAGGCCCTGATGTACTGCAGACAAGCGCTGACTATGCAAGAACAGTACCTAGGAGCTACTCACTTTGACGAGCTAGTCACTCTCGAGTTAGCCCATGACTGCTGCCAGCAGCTCGGCGATCAAGCCGGTGCAGAAACACTGGCAGGAAAAATGAGGGCAATAGACCCAATTGCAGGGTAAAAATTGCAGATTCAATCAAAAGTCTACCGTTTTTCGTCAAAAGTAGGTCCAAAATGGGTACAATTAGAGAGTGTCAAAAGGATACTCAATTTGTGATTCACCGCTTAGAGATTGAAAATTTCTACTCTATTCGCGACCAGCAGGTTATTGATCTGGTGGCGGCAAAATCTGCAACGGCGGAAAGCGGCAGACTAGTTCCAATCGGCCCAGGGGCATCAGAATTTGCCCCACTTGTCGTAGCTCTATTTGGTCCAAATGCTTCGGGTAAATCAACCGCATTAAGAGGTCTTTTCTTTCTTAGCTGGTTTATGCGCGACAGCTTCATCCACGGTATCGAAAAAGCTCTTCCGCTAAACAGATTCGCTGACGAAGAGAGCTTAGGAGCACCAACAAGACTGGCTATTCGGCTCAACGGTCCAAGAGATCCAATCAGAGGAGAAAAAGACGATCACGAATCTTGCACCTACGAGTACGAAGTCATTCTTGGTGGCGCCAGCGGATCACCACAAAAAGTCATTGCAGAATCTCTCAAATACTGGCCACTAGAAACACATCGACCAGTAAACCTTTTCAAGCGTGATAGAAACGGGCAAGTCAAAGCCCACAAGGCCTTTGGATTGACTGGCTACAAGTCTGCTCTAGAAAAAATACTGAGAGACAACGTCAGTGTTATTTCCACACTGGATCAACTGAGACATCCAATTGCTAGCGAACTATGTTGCTCAGCGACCAATGTGGCTAGCAACATATACTTCACACAGCGGAACGATTTGAGTGACAATGCTATCGCGCAACTGTACGAGCAAGACCCGACTCTGCTCGCAGCACTGAATAACGAGATAGAAAGAATCGACTTTGGTATTTCTGCAGTACAAATAGAAACTAGCGACACCGGGCTAACAACCTGGGTGCACCACAATGGGCTTACATCCCCGATTCCATTCTCCCTTGAGAGCCACGGAACCCGGCAGTTTATCAAGTTTTTCCCATTGCTCTTTCAGGCTCTTACGAGTGGTGGTCTGGCAATTATTGATGAATTGGATATTTCAATTCATCCTCATGTTTTGCCGCATATTTTGAGCTGGTTTTCAGACCCGAAGAGAAATCCACACAATGCACAGCTGTGGATGACAGCCCAAAATCCATCGATATTGGAAGAGCTAATTAAAGAAGAAGTCTATTTCTGCCAAAAAGACAGCTCCGGCTGTACCGAAATATACGGCTTAAAAGACATTCAATCGGTAAGGCGCGATGACAATTTCTATCGCAAATATCTAAGCGGCGTCTATGGCGCCGTGCCGACATTCGGATAGTATGAAATGCGAAAATATAAACTACAAAGACAGCGAATATTCTTCGGCTGCGAAGGTCAGAGCGAGCAAGCATATGCAGCGCTCCTCCAAAAGATTAACGACGGTCGGAGAAGGGATCTCTACTTTGCCACGACTGTATTGTCTGGAGGTGACCCACTGACTCTCGTAAATCGAGCAAGAATCACCATAGAGAAAATCGAAAGAACGAAGGAGCCATTCGACTTTCGAGCACTTCTTCTGGATACCGATTTGCAGACTGGCAACCTAAAGAATTCACAGCTATCAATTGAGCTTGCGGCCGAAATAGGTCTTCGACTAATTTGGCAAGAGCCATGCCATGAAGCGTTTTTACTTCGACACCTCCAAGGCTGTGCTAAAAGTCGCCCAAAGACAACAACCGAAGCAATAGCGAAGCTGAAAATGAAATGGCCAGTTTATAAGAAAAACATGACTTCCTTGAACTTGAGATCAAAAATCACGTTTGAGGGAGTCGTTCAAGCCTCAACAGTAGAAACGGCCCTCGGCGAGTTCCTCCTAGAGATTGGCTTCATTTAACTCCTAGTCTCAAATATCTTGCTTTGCGAAGACAAAAACACCCCTAGCAGCACTCTGGCCCTGTTCACCTGTATAATTAGCCAACTATATATACTTCTTTCTTCGAGGTTCTCATGAAGCCCAACGATACTAGCGTGGCTGAAGCTACATCTACCCACCTGAGAATTGGACCTCATGACGACCTTGTTGAGAGCTGTGTGGATGCCCACTACGAAGCTCCCGATAGTGACGAAGACGGGCAAGCAAGTGACATCGAAGAATCGCTTGATGCCTATGTGGCCGTGGCTATTCTTGGCGAATCAGTTGCTGAGCGTGTCAAAGCAGCTCATAAGGCTCTGAAAGAAGCAAACGGAGCCTGCGGAGTAGCCAACTTGATTCTGGCCCGCGAAGGCTCTGCCAGCCCAGCAGAAGCCTTAGAGTATGCCCAAAAAGCTGTTGATCAGCTCAAAGCAGAATGCAGCGATGAAGATTTTGAACTATACCAAGTTGACGCCGAAGCCTACACCCAGGCCGTCGCAGACTTGGCTCAACTAAACTGGAACTGCGGCAAGAAAACTGAAGCAGTGGAAATAGTCACTTCTTTCTTGCACGAATACAAAGAAGAATTGCCTGTCGAATTCAAAGCTATTCCCCGCGAGCTAGCCATAAGCTTCTTGTTGCAAATGGGTGAATACAAGGCTGCCCAAGCCATGCTTCAAGACGAAACCGAAAACGATGAGCAATGGCACTATCTCAATGCTTTGATTCATTTTGCTCTAACTGGCGATACCCTAATTTCACGCAGTGCCTTGTCTCGGGCCTTAATGAAAGGCACACTGATTGCCGGTGGCCTCACTAAAGACGACGAAAACTTGCACGACACAATAGTCGCGTTCGGTCTCGACCGACACATTGAAGATACAGCACCAGCCTGGCATTCGGTCAAAGGCGCTGTTGAATGGTTAAATGCTTTCTTAGAGCAACCACTGGCCCGCCACAATAGAAAGCTTGAAGAAATCGCTAAGTCAGCTGGTGACTTGCAGCGCTGGAAACGTTGGGAAGACGCCCTCGAAAGCGCCCAACACTTCAATGAAAAGAACAACGAGAAAGAAGCTAAGAACTCTCTAAAGGCGGCTCTGCGCGAAGCAGACCGCATAGATTACTCATACTTCCCATTCTTTGAAACAGTTTCAATTTTGATGGAATTTTCAGGCGGCGAGAAAAAGGCATTAGCCGACTTGCAGTCACAAGTCAAAACTCGTGCCCAGCGTTTTGAAGCCGACCCAACCCTAGGCGGTCCACTGAATGCCATGCAACTACAGGCCTGCGGCACGCTTTTCGATTTCCTCCAAGACTACGAAGCATCCCTTGCTCTGCATCAGAAAGCCACAGAATTAGTCACTAACCAAGTTGCTCAAAACGAACCCAACATCACACTTGTAGATGATGTCGATTTGCGCAACGAACTAGCTGGCACACTTTTGGCCATGGAACGCTTTGACGAAGCTCTACCGCTCTATCTAACAAATGCAGATGTTCTCGAAAGATATCTCTGTGCCAACCATGTCGAACTACTGGAGATGCTAGAGCCAGCTTACCGCTGCCTAACAAGCCTTGGACAAGAGAAAGAAGCAGAAGCCATGCTGGAGCGCATTAACGCTATCGACCCTATCTACCTAGAGGCGCTGGCAGAGGCAGGCCACGATTGCGATGATTGTGGTCACGACCACCACTAGTTCTTGCCAAGTTCATTGCTAAGCTCATTGTCAAGCGGCGGCTGCTCTGTGATATATTTGTCAACTGTCAAGAGTCGCTACTAAAAATGAACTTCCTTCACGCTCTCAAAGAAGCGCAGTATATCTGGCAGTCCCTAATGGGTCTAAGCTGGATAGCTCTTGCCATTTACATGTTCTGTAAGCCTGATGCCAACTTGATATGCGACACAGTTCCTGCGATATTCATGTTCATCACAGGCAGCGTATGTGTCTTCTTTGGTGTAGAGGCTTATCTTTTACGAGACGATCCCGAAATATGGCGCTAGCCCCGTCTATAGTTCAACTGTAATTGAGTTTGTAGTGCAAAGCTAAACCATGTCTGATCTTTGCAAAAATTGCGGCAAACCACCACTGGCTGAAAAGGCCGGCTCTTTCACGTCTTACCTATTCGTGCATAACTATTGCCAGTGCAAGGCAAACCAAGAGACAAGTTCATCATCTCTACTAGCGCGACAAACACTAGATAAATCTGAAAATTTAAAGGTTTGCGGCCGCTGCGGCAAGGCTATGGCTACCAAAGAGCGTTCTGGCTCGTTCACATCGTTTCTCTTCAAAGATCTGCGCTGCCAATGCAAAGATCCGGTGGTAGCTAAACCACTTACTACCAAAGCTCTTGAAAAAAGGCGAACAAATACATCGTTTCGCTCAACCCACAAGTCAACTTTTCATGGTGCCGCACCGAAGACAAAAGGCGGAGAGAATTTCAATAGTAGCAGCAATAGCGGTCTTGCCAGCGCCAGCGGCAACACAGCTCTAAAACCTGGAACTATCGTTGGTGGCACCTTCAAGATTAAATCAATCATCGGCAGTGGTGGCATGGGTGTCGTCTATGCAGCCGAGCACACAGGCCTGCGACGAGCATTTGCCTTAAAAATCTTGTCACCAGAACTGGTCAACGAACAGACATGGAAACGCTTTCAGGCAGAAGCAAAAACCCTAGGAGCATTGCATCACAACACCTTAGTTAAGGTCTACGATCTAGGCATACACGATCAATCACTACCTTACTATTCGATGGATCTCTTAGAGGGCCGCACACTAGAACAAATTCTCATTGACGACGGCCCACTCTACTTAGATGAGGCCATAGAGATCTTCTTACAAGTCTTAGACGGCCTGGCCTACGCCCACAGAAACGATATCATTCACCGCGATCTTAAGCCCGGCAACATCATGATATGCACCGTTGATGGTGAAAGAGTTGTGAAAATACTTGATTTTGGCATATCAAAGTTTCTTCAACTTGGCCGGCAAAATCAAAGCCTAACAATGGTCGGAGAAACCTTTGGTAGCCCATTCTATATGAGCCCGGAGCAAAGTGTCGGAGGGGACGTTGATGCCCGCTCAGACATATACTCGATAGGCTGCTCACTGTTCGAAGCGCTTACAGCCTATGTTCCATTTGATGGCGAATCGCAGATGGAAATTGTCATGATGCACGAACAAGATCAGCCGCCACTCTTGGCAGAGGTTGATCCCGCAACCAAGTTTCCTGACTCAATCGAGTATGTAGTAGCGAAGTGCCTAGAAAAGCACCCGGCTGATCGCTATCAATCGGCCAAGGAACTCTCGATTGATCTAAAACGCATCAAAGAAAACAAGTATGCTCGTAGCTTCTTTGATGGCAAAAAACCATTCAAATCATTGGAACAGCGTCGCCATGAAATCGAAGACAAAGAAGCCCACCCGACCAATTCAACAAGAGCGATTATAGTATTTGCCTCGCTTCTCACATTAGCCACACTAACTGTTGCAGCAACAATAACTACCTATTGGCAAGCGTTGACCATTAGTCTACCTTCCAGCAAGAAGGAAGCAAGCAAAGTCGAGGCAGCACCAAGATTCTATTCAAAACTTTCAGAAGACAGCAGCACCATCGAATTTGAATTTCCGGAATACCAAATTGGCCAAATCAACACCAACCGAAAAACGCTTGGCGCCTTGCCCGCCCAAGGCAAACTAACGTTTCCGGCAGACAAGCGCCTTTTCTTTTTTACCAACGCATACAGCGCCATGCATCCAGAAATTATTAAGTCGTTTCGCCCAGACGACCTCTATAGTTACATACCACGCTATAAATTCGACAATAAAGAGCAGCTCAACGAAACCTTGGTCAATCTGAAACAACTCACTGGTCTAAAACAATTAGAGTTAGCAGAATGCGAAGTTGGCGACGACGAAGTTGACTATATCAATGCTCTCACGAACCTAGAATGGATTGACCTAAAGAACACCAATCTCACCCCAGTTGGCCTGAAAAACTTTCATCTACTGAAGCACCTAAATTATATCTCCTTCGACTTAAACAAGTACGTACCAGAACTGTTAGAGACAATTGCTGGCAACACTCAACTAGAAACCCTCTATCTCTCCACCCCAGAAAAGCCAATTACTGAGAGCGACATAAAGCAAATACTAACGCTGACGAATCTAGTCACACTGAATCTCGAAAATACCAGCACCACAGACGAAATGCTTATTCAGCTAGCAACTCTTCCTCACTTAAAATATATCAATGCGCGCGGTTGCCACATTAGCCAGCAAGTGGTAGAAAAAATAGCAGCAAAATATGGTAATCGCATAACCGTTGCAATTGATACCGTGGAGTTAACCGAAAGAAATAAGAAGCGCGGAACCCAAGAAGTTCCAGACTTCTATGAAGCAAAATAAGGCGAAGGCGAAAAAAAGGGAAAAATCATGACAGGCAAGATCACAGTTTACGAAAGACCAACCTGCTCAAAGTGTCGCGAAATGGCAAAACTACTAAAAGATGCAGGCGTAGACTTTGAGAAAATCAACTATTATATCGAGCCCCTGAGCGCGACCAAGATTGCCGAGCTATTAAAAAAAATGGATCTGCCTGCCCGTTCGCTTCTGCGCACAAGTGAAGCAATCTATAAAGAACTAGGTCTGGCCAAAGCAGACCTATCCGAAAATGAATTGATAGCACTCATGGCGAAACACCCTGACTTAATGCAGCGGCCCATTGTCGTTAGAGGAGACAAAGCTGTACTGGGCCGCCCAACTGAAAATGTCCAAGCACTATTAAAATGAGCCGCCAATAGAAAAGATGCTGTTGAAGCAAGCTTAAACAGGACGAGTCAAAGGCAATGACAAACAAGCAAGAATCACGACGCAGTTTTCTTAGCAAACTTACAACAGCAACTGCTGCCCTCGTCGCTTTCGACCTAAAAGCTATAGCACTAAAACCGCTGCCAGAACTAGCTGCTGAACCGGCTGAAGCTATTGTAGACAGCCTTGAATTTAAGGGTAAGAAGGTTTTCTATAACCTACTGAAAAAAGCCAACTCAAAGAACTGGAAAGCCTTACCCATTGGCGAGCTAGTCGGTAAACTAGCTCGTGAACTTGAAGGGACACCATACGTTGCTTCAACGTTAGAAGTCTATCCTGATCGCGAAGTATGCTCTGTTAACTTGATTGGCCTTGACTGCGTCACATTTATCGAAACCACCTTAGCATATGCTCGTATGCTAAAGAAAGGCGGTCACAAGCCCGAAGACTTGCTCGCTGAAGTGGCCTTAATTCGCTACCGAGATGGCACCACTGGTGATTACAGCACACGCTTGCACTATATGAGCGATTGGCTGGCTGACAACACAAGCAAGACTATTATCAAACCACTAGATCAACTCCCTGGTGCGATTCCATTTACTCAAAAAGTCGGCTTTATGTCGACACACCCAGCCAGCTATCTTCGATTAATCAGTCAACCGGAGCAAGTAGACAAAATTAAGAAGTGCGAAACTGTTATCAATAACCGCCAGCTCAAGTATGTGCCAATGAACAAGATTGCGGCTATTGAACCCTTACTCAAAACTGGCGACATCGTGGCAGTTTGCACCAGTCAAGCAGGTCTAGATGTTGTTCATACAGGTTTTGTCTACCGTACACCTGATGACGTAGCTCACTTTATCGACGCTTCGTCTGGCAAAAACAAAATGAAAGTGACCTTAGAACCAGGACCAATCAGTAGCTCTTTGCACTGGTCCAAAAATCTTACAGGAGCGATGTTTGCTCGGCCAAGAGAAACTTCCTGCTAGAATTGCTGTGAGGTCGCCGATGACAGAGAATGTTTGTAAAAAATGCGGCAAACCCTTCCTAGCTGAGCGAGCGGGCTCAGTTACCTCATTCTTCTTTCAGCACAATTACTGCCAATGTCACAATGCCAATAATAGCAGCAGTAATAGCAGTAACAGCAATAGTAGCAAAGCTAGTCCTGCAAGCGCCAAGCCGGCACAGAGCGCAGCCTCTCTAGGCTATGCCGACAATCAAATTTGCAAGAATTGCGGCAAATCGAGGCCAACAGAAAAACGGGCGGGCTCCTTCACATCGTTTCTCTTTAAGGAGCTTAGATGCACTTGTGCTGGCGCGTCCAGTGGAAGTTCAGCAAGAAACGCTGGGTCAGGAAATCACAAAGGGAGAACCACAACCGCGGCGCGAACAGCTCAACGTAAGCAATTTACGCAAAGCATTAAAAATAGAGCGCCATCTTCTCAACAGTCAGCTCAACAGCAAGCAACCCAAGCAGTACTACCTAGCGCTTCAATTGTTGGCGGTTTCAAGATTATTTCGCTAATCGGTGTCGGCGGCATGGGCGCAGTCTACTTAGTAGAACACATGTCACTGCATCGGCAACTAGCACTTAAAGTCTTGACTCCAGAATTGGTCAACGAACAAAACTGGCAGCGCTTTAAAGCTGAAGCAAAAATCCTAGGCTCACTGAGCCATCCAACCCTAGTAAAAGTCTACGATCTCGGCATTCACGCCCAAGCAATTCCATTTTACTCAATGGACTACCTAGAAGGCCGCAGTATTGAAGAGATACTAGCTGAAGACGGCCCCATAGACTTAGAAACAACAATCGATATCATGCTCGAAGTACTCGATGGTTTAGCCTACGCCCATCGAAATGGCATAGTTCATCGCGATCTTAAGCCCGGCAATATTATGTACTGCACTATCGACGGTGCCAAAGCTGTAAAGGTCTTAGACTTTGGCATTTCAAAACTAATAGACAATCGCAGCACGGCCCAAGCCATGACTGTAGCTGGTGACATATTTGGCAGCCCCTTCTATATGAGCCCAGAGCAAAGTAGAGGAGACAGCGTAGATGCTCGCTCAGACATCTATTCAATTGGCTGCACTCTGTTTGAAATGTTAACTGGCTTTGTTCCATACGAAAATAAATCATCAATTGAGATTATGTTGATGCATCAAGAGGCCGACATCCCGCTCTTGACCGAAGTCAGCGACATTGAATTTCCACCATCGGTTGATCTAGTATTGGCAAAATGCCTAGCCAAATCTCCAGATGCTCGCTACCAATCAGCGAAAGAACTCGCTCTAGACCTGGTGCGAATCAAAGAAGGGAAAGCAGTTCACGCCTACTCAAAAGGTTTCGCTCAACGGGGAGCAATTACTGCAGACAAAGAAGAGGTGGCGCAAGAAACTTCAACAACCGTAATTGTTCTCACCGGATTAGCCGTAGCAACCCTGATTGTTTCATGCTCTATTTTTTACTTCTGGACAAGTCAACAACAACACATTTCAAAATCAGGAACAAAAGCATCTGTCAATGCCAATTTTGACGGCGACCATGTTCTGCCCGAGTCAGAATTCAATGATGTAGTAGCGGGACAACCGAAGTATTTTTCTCAGCTCTCAAAAGACGGCATGAGCGCGACCTTCAAATTTCCATCGAATCAATCCCTCGGTCAGATTGGCTGCGACGCTCCCAATTGCAAAATGTTTGAAGCCCAATCAATGGTTTCCCTATCGCTCAAAGATGGCCTTAAGCTTGATGCCAACAAGTACCTCATTGAGCATCCGAGCCTATTTGAAGGGTTTAGACCAAATGAAATAGCATGCCTATCCGCCCCTTCCGGAGGAGAGGAAATCATAAAAGTCAAAACTGCCATGCCGCACATATGCAAGTTGACCGGAATAACAAGACTAGACCTACAGCTCTCGAACCTTGACGACAGCGATGTCACCCATCTCAACAAGTTTACGAGACTCAACTCGCTCAGCCTTAGCTTGACTGAAATCACAGGAAACGGGCTAAGCAACTTTCAACACCTCAAAAATCTACACAAGCTGTCTTTCAACTATAACAATGGAATTCACGAACTCGTAGCGGCACTCGCAGGCTCAGAAAACCTAGACGAGCTTTCAATCGACTCACCGGACAAGCCAATCGAAGCAGAAGATCTGCAACGACTTGCCAGATTGAAAAATCTGAGTTTTCTCAGTATGCAAAACAGCGGAATTAACGACAAGTCACTGGAACTTCTCTACGGAATGCCGCGACTTACGACATTGAATATTAACGAGTGTACAATCAGTAATGCTGCAATAGAAAAGTTTAAAAAGTCATATGGTGGAAGAAAAATAGAAGTGATCAGCACAGAAACACAACTGCTCAAATCTAAAGGCGGGTTAAAGGGCGACCCCGAAACTGGCTTGTGAGAATAAACACAACAGTAGCAACAAGAGCGACAACGACACCAGCAAAAAAGAGCAATGAGACAGTTAAGCTACCAAGTCACTTCACTGTCCCCGAATTTTGTAGCTCAGTATAAAGAACATCGCAACCATTATCTGTGCAGCGGGTAATTTGCATTTTCCCACCCTTGATTGGCTCTCTGACTTTGTGAACTGTCACAACCTGATTGCCAATTACAATTGCAACTGACCGGCCGCAATTTTCGCGGGTAAAAGTTTCAAGGGGAACAACTTGGCTCTTCGCCAACTCTAAAAGCAATTGCTTCTTGCCTTGCGCATCCACCTTCTTAGTTGGCCTATGCGCCAGGTTTATTGGAATAAAATGCTCAGTGCTGAGAACAACAAATCGCGGTTTATCTGGTAGGTTAGGCTGGGTTGGCTCTAGCAAATGCCCATCGTCAATCAAAATACGCTCACTAGCCGCAGCAGGCTCAAGCGACTTAGAATTCTCAGCGTCGCGCAGAACAAGATAAAGGCCATTAATAAGAGGGACATCCTCAGCCTGACCGGCAACTGGAACAAGAGTAATTAGCAGGCTGGTAAAAGCCGCTAAAATCGCAGCCAAACCCGAATTTTTGCCCATGACCACCTCAATTGCTCTGCCCATTTTACCCTTTCGGAGCCAACTAGCGTTTACTAGAAATTTGACTGCAAGGATCACCAACCCAATCTTAATGGTGTCTTAATTCATTTTCTAATATTGGCAGCTTTAACTGGGTATACGAAGATAATGGCATCCCAATCTGCCTTGAGTAGTGGGTGAAACAGTGAAAGATACACAAATCGGTGCCGGCTTTATCGGCTTCATCACCCTAGGGCTCTGGCTCTTGCTTAGATCTACGGTATATCAGCTTTCACCTCCGGCCTGCCTGGCGATAGATGCTATTGTCGTTTGGTGTTCAGCGCCGACAATTCTAGGATTTTGCAGTGAACTACTTCTCTATATTGGCCTCAGCTCACCGTCAACTATGCAGAAGTTGTGCTACACAACAGCCCTAATCTGCACCAAAATAGCTGTGCTTATTGATCAATTCAATTTACTTATCCCAGGCAATGCCTTTGCCTACCACGCCAATAGTCGAAAAGTTCTAGTCGGCAGTCTATACAGTGTTCTCGAACAGAAGGCCAAAGCAAAAAAACACTTCGCCAGTTTAGCCAAAGCCCTCAAAGCTGACAAAGATCCATCAGCAATGAAAGACCTATCAAACTGCCTAATGTTTCTTTCAGAGCTATCGCATGGTGAAGGTAACTATAAAGAAGCGAGATCTTTTGCTGAGCAATCGCTAGAAACTCTCAAAAAAACTGCTCCAGATAAACCGAGCGAAGGCGCCATGCTGACTGATCTTTGTGCAACTTATATGAAGCAAGGTCTAATCGATGAAGCAATTAGCATTGGCAGAAGTGCTGTTGAATGCTTTGACATGACCGATAACGCCCTAGATCAACTGCAAGCGATTGCCTATAACAATCTTTCACTGGCACACTGCGAGGCCGGTGAATACAGAGAAGCACTAGACTGCTCAAGACGTTCACTCAAACTCAAACTAGCAGCCAGCGCCAACAAACCAAATCTTTCAGTAGCAATAGCTCATGTCAACATTGCCGATCACTTGCTCTTTTTAGAGCGCTATGACGATGCGCTAGTGTCTGCCAAAGCCGCCCTCGAAATTCTTGATGCTCAAGGTTTTGGCGACAGCATCATCAGAGCAACAACTTTGCAAAATCTAGGTCACGCCTATTTGGGCCTACATAAATTAGAAGAAGCAAAGTCCAATTTGCTTAAAGGTGCTGCCAGTAAAGGCAAGTTCATGGCCGCTAAAGATCCTGAATGGGCCCAACTAAATCTTGATTTAGCTCGCTTGTATGCGGCTCTAGGAGAGAAGACCACAGCTGATACTCACTTCAGCAAAGCAGTAGACTTTGGCGAAAGACTATTGGGCTTGAACAACCCTAAATTGGCATACATTTACAAAGAGTATGCAAAATATCTAGAGACAACACACAGAGAAAGCCAAGCCGAAGTATTGAAGACTAAAGCAAAAGAAATTGAAGACGAGCGCGCCAAGCGGAAAGGAGGGAAGTGATTTAGGGCAGCTTTGGCTTGTTATTTTCGAAATCGCTGCTGCGTAAATTGACTTTGTCTGTAGGCTCGACAAGTAAAACATTTGTAGTGATAGGTTTTCCGGGCGGTAGGCCATCATCGTATCGCCAACTCTCAACTTTTTCGCCCTTAAGCTGAATCAAAATTCCCCGGCTAGAACTCGAACATGCCCGCTGTAGGGCATATGAGTAGCTATCTGATGGGCGCGGGTCGTTTTCGGGCCCAAGCAGCTCAAGCAGCTGCTTTCGTTCCATACCGATTAAGTCATAGTCTTTGAGGAAGCGAGCAAACATATCGTAGCGTTGAATGGGATAGTGATGAAATGCTTTCCAGTAACTAGAATCAAACTTGGCATCATCAACAGATTCTGTTTTCAGCAATCTGTTCGGCGCAATGGGCTGATACCAGTCGTGACCAGCTAGTAAATCTAAATCGCTAGGGATAGTCACAGCCTGACCAAGTAGATTCATAAAAACCATTTTTCCATTCTTAGCAATGTCGAGCGGCTGCACCCAAACACAGAGAATACTGTCACCAAGGAGTTTGTTGAAGAAATGCCCTTCTGGCATTGTCAGAAGAACCCTACCAGTGGGCGAAACCAAAAGTTGGCGCTCTGGTGCTCGGGTTTTGGCAATGTAAAACTGCGGTGCTGCAAGAAACTTGGTACTCGGCTTTTCCAAAATACTGTAATTAGAATACCGAGCCTGAGGTTCAAGTGAAGAATATATAGGCGGAACCACATATTCGAATTGATGATTGACCACGCCAAATGTTTCTGGCGCTTTTGTCGAATGGGCAATAGCACAATCGCCGTAAAAATCTTCCACATCTAAATTTACTGGCGAGGTTACCTGGCCGGACTTGTCAATTTGAACATGACTCGGTTTACCTGGTGCAACATCAGCAAGTACCACACTAGCTCTACCATTGATGAAAGGTCCAGCACTTTTGTATTTCGGTTCTATCTTAAACTTGCCAGTGGCGTCAATATATCCCTTAAGAGAATTTTTTGCCTGACTACCAACTACTGCCAAGCCTTCGCTCATCGAACTGTTCCCCAACAACTGCAGATCTTCCGGCAAAGGTTGAAGCTTTCTGGTCACACAATCGAACAATGACAAGCCGGTTGGATACTGATAGTTGGTGCTTTCGGCAACAAATGCCTTTCCTTCATGAGCCTTCCAGATATTTGCATACTTAGCCGGTAAGACAACATTGCCTTGAAGATCGCAGAGACCAAATCTATCAGCAACTGAAAATCGAATTATGGTCTCGGGAGGCAGTTGCTCAAAAACCAAATTCGAATCTAGCTCGGCTTTTGCTCCCAACCAAGATACTTGTGCGAACTTTCCGCCTTCAGGCACTTTGACTGCTAACTCCACGCCCTTGTTATTGAAGAGATGCTTCTCAGTTCCAAACACATACCTGTCAAGCGGATTAACACTGGTAGCAATGAACAAACCATAGCCAACATAATCAATTTGTGAGTACTTGGCTGGAATGAGTTCGCGCTTTAGGGAGTCGCAGATTGCAACAGGGTTTCCGTGGCACTGAAAGCGCACGTCTGGATCCCAGGAAGATGGTTCTGTAAAGAAAAATCCAGTCAACACAAGGGCTAACTTCAAAAAACCACTCATGTCAATTGTTGCCTCTCAACGTCCGCCAATTGCGCTTTTCTATATCTCTGAAGTTCGGAACGCTGGCAATAGACTTTAGGTAACTAGCCAACTTCGGCAGCTCATCATCATTGAGAGCGCCAACATATGGTTTGACGAAAATGGCATTACCGAAATGGCGATTAACCTTGCGTGGTTCATCCTCTAGAATTAGCACACGCTCTAGGTTATAGCCTTTCTTCTTGATCTTCTGTAAGTCTTTAAGATAGTACTCTTCTTGCAGGGTGAAATCAGTCCTGCGAGTGCAACGACTTCTATCCCAAACAAACAAAAGCGGCGCAGCAAGGTCTTTAGTAATAGTGTTTACGACAATTTCCAAATAGTCGTGAGTTGCCGATGACCAGCAAGCTAAATCATATAGCTCACTGACCGATTTCAGAAACGGACCGAGGTGAGGACGTTCATAAATGTGGTAATGCCCCGCGAGGAATTCACAGGGACGGGCAAGAGGCTCCTCTCGCCCGTGAATAAGAGTTTCATCAATATCGAGAATGAGCAGAGGTCGAAGTAGCACTAGAAATACTCAGTTGGATTCCAGGCAAAGGCAATGAAGCCAGCCAAGCCCTATCATATCAACAATCTGCACGTTTCCAAATTGCGCAGCAGAATTAGACTACGAACCACTCGATGCAAAAGTACCTTCGTTGCCCATTTCAGCGGTCATATCACAATCAGTATGGCCACAGCCACAATGTGGGTCTTCGCCGGTAGAGTCGACATTGCCGCAGAAATCTCCACAACATTCGCCGTCTCTTACTTTGCATTTACAGGCCGTATGCATACAAGAATGCACTTCCGAAACCTTCTCTATTTCAGTTGCCATAATAAACTCCTCTGTCGTTTCTAAACCAAATTACTGTCAATATTATCGGGACGCAAAGTTAGGTCTTCATAGACATCGGCACCGAATCTAGTGTCATAGCCCAAGTGCAGAGGCTGCGTTTCGGGCAGTAAGCCTTCATTGTCGTCACTATCCACGGCGTTCTTATCAGTATTCTCTTCGTCCTGAAGACCAGCCGACCAGTTTTGGTCACCTTTCTCAGCAACGTAACCATCTTCTAGATTGCCTAGGCGCTCAGACTCGTCATCAAAGTAATCGCGGGCATAGTTTTCCCCCCGTACCGTCTATTTTGAAGGGATCATCCGGCTCACTGCGGTTAGGCTCGACCGATCTACCCTGCACCTGAATAATTGTGCCGGGCATGGGGATACCACTGACACTGTTCGCCTTACCCTGGCCTTCGTCGCGTTTCATGGTTACACCTCAACGTCTTTTGCTATCGCGCCGACGTATGGCAACAGAGAAGGTTCCAGTCAAAACAACTATCTTTGCAAGGTTGCGATACCAGGCTCAGAAACAGGTAAGAAGATTGCTAAACCACGCTCGAAGCGATCGGTCAAAACAAATGGATGACCGACATAGGTGCTCTGACTTTGTCGGCCGAATGGCGGAACCTCTCCATACGGCTTGCGGTTTCCTTCAAAATCAAGCCAGTAAACTTTAATTGGTTCGGCAGTCTTGTTGACAAACTGCAAGGTCGTTGCTGTATCACTGTTGCGTGAGCGCAGCGAGCCTTCTTGTGAAGGAGACTGGGCTACTAGCTGGACTACACTAACTTCCTTAGAGCGAATTCTGCCACTATAAATATCATCAAGCAATCGATAAGCATCCGGGTCGTAAGCCCTAAGCCAATCTTTACCAGGCTTTGGTTCAGGAGCAATCTTGCCGTAGTCACCACAGGTGCCAAAATACCACATGGTTAGCTCGGCAAAGAACTCCTTCTCGTTAGATGCCGCATAGGCCTTTGGCCAAAGGCCCTTTGCTACAGAAGCACGATACTGCCTAGCAATAGCAGCTTGGATTTCACGGTCTAGACCAAACTCCATAAACGTATGAGAAAACTCATGGACACAGATGTCGCGACCAACATATCGGTCACTAGCTAATCGAAGCAAATTCTCTTCACCGCAAGAGGCGTAAATTCCGCCAACACCGCGAGTACGCTGATCAATTGTCAAATCACCATCAAAGGGCTTGCCTCTGGCGCTACGATATTCTGGCAGGTCTGAAGTTTGTTGATCTCTTCCAATGACATGAAGCTCAGCGCCATTGCGGCAGAGGTTCGACAGAGCCGAAGGAGTGTTTTGTAGGAGTAAATTGAGCCGGCGATAGGCCTCAATCAAAGCCGCGTCAGCAACTACTGGTGGTGCCTTGATCGGTATGCCCCGATAATCAAGTGACTTTGTGTAGAAACCCATATCTGGTGGAGAAATTTGTTGAATAGGGCCACCATCAGAGGCATTTGCACTGCTCATATTGGCTAGCAACAAGACCAAGCTCAAACAACTAGGGCTCAATTTAGCCATCTCTCTGCACCACATAGTCTTCATACACTACGAATAAACACTTACTCGAAGCCAAATACTCTTCATACATAGGCTTCACTTCAGAAACCCAATCGAGTTTTCCTAAGCCAGCACCAATTTTTGGCATAGCAACAGAATCAATATCGTTAGCCGCAGCCCAAGCAGCTAAACGCTTTAAACTCTTGCGAAGATAGGTCACCTTGGCATTATACATATTTGGTTGCGTTGCCAAATAGACAAATCCAGGTCGTTCTGAATCGGGAGAAACAACAAAAATATCACCTGCGGCAAACTTTCCCTGCCTGGCGTTTTTCTTAAAGGCAATCTGTACATCAGGCCAGCGCTGAGAAATCTGGAAAGCTAAACCGGTTCCCAATCCTTCTTGATTGCCTTCAGCAACACCTTGAGCAATGTAGCTCTGCGTGGCCTTTAGTAGATCGCCGGAAACATACTTGAGCACGAGGCACCAATCGGAATTAATTGAGACCTAATTCTATCAAGCTGCCCGCCAAATCGTTCTATCTATCTCAATCAAAGTCAATCAAAGTCAATCAAGCGAGGCACAACATTCTTCAACAACCACGGCGTAGCGCTATTACCAAAGTGCATGCCATTGTGGAGTTGCTTGAGCATTTCAGGTCGCCAACGCTGTTGCTCTAACTTTGAGTATTGCTCCGGATAGAGACAATTCTCTGGGGCGGTAGCAAAGCCAGCGCAACCAGCACTTGTTGTACGCACACCATCAGAGGTGCCAAAGGTGCTGGTACCCAAACCGAGAATGATACGATCGTAGGGCGAATAATAACAAATCAAATTGCGCTCCACAGACTGTAGGGCACGGCTCAAATCATACTGAGGAGAAATAGCAGGAGAAAGCAAAATAGTGCGCACTACTCTATCGGCAGACAATAGCTCAAGTGCTTTTACGGCTACTAAACTGCCACCACTCTTGGCCACCAATTGCACTGTGTGCCCTTTGTCGACTGAGTCAATCAGCTCGGCCAATTGCGCACCCTTGCGCTCAATATGCTCTTTATCCAACAAATCATGAAACGGCATGAACACACCGTGATTCCAAAAGAAGCGCTGAATCTTAAGGTTAGCTCCTCCAAATTTGGCTGCCGCCCTCAAAGAGAGCGGCAAAATACCTGTACCCCCGACGCCATCAAGGGCAATGACTAGATTCGGCGGAGGTTGATTCAAACTGCGGCTTGCTTCGCTCATGTTAGAATCTTATCCCAAATAAAAGCAATATACCAACCAGGTTACAAGTGAAAAACCAGCAAGAAATTGAAAACGCCGACAACCAAAGCGAAGATAACCTAGCCGCCGAAAGACAATATAACTGGGAAGAGCGCTATACGCAGCCCAATTCGGCCCCCTGGGATAGCGGGCTGCCGGCCCCAGAGCTAGAAGAATATTTCGCCAGCCTGGAAAAAGACAAATATCCCAAATTAGTCTTAGAAATTGGCTGTGGTACTGGCACTAACGCAATCTGGATGGCGGGTCACGGCTGTACTGTCACTACCACTGAAATTGCACCGACCGCAATGGAAGCGGCCAAGAAGAAAGCCGCCGACGCAAAGGCGCAAATAGATTTCCACCTCATTGATATTTGCGAAACCACACCAGTTAAGGATGGAACTCAAGACTTTGCCTTTGACCGCGGCGTTTACCACGTTATTGAAAGAGCTAAGCGCAATTTATTTGTTGAGAGAGTGGCAGCAGCACTTAAACCAGGTTCATTCTGGCTGAGCATTTCGGGCTGCAAAGACGAATATAGAGAAGATCCCAATGTTGGGCCGCCCCAACTAAGCGCCATTGAGCTTCTTACTCCAATTGAGCCGCATTTTGCCGTGATCAAGCTTGAACGTACTTACTTCATTCTAGACAACGGCATCAAGTACTTGGCCTGGAAGGCGCTGTATCAAAAGCGCTAGCCTTTCTAGATACAACCTCTAACAATGCGGGACCAATCAGGGTTTCTACTGTATACGCTTAAAAAATGCAATGGAGCGAACGATAGCATCTTGCGCCAGCTCAGAGTCGAAGCAATGGCCCTGCTTGGCATAAATGTGAACTTCATACGCAGTGCCCAGTTGTTTTAACTGCACCTCTGTTCGCCTTTCCTTTTGAAGCGAAACAGTTTTATCAAGGGCGCCGTGCAAAATTAAAACAGGTGGCATTTTTGCGCTCTTTGCCGGTGCGTAGACAAAACAGCCAGACATACTAGACACAGCCCCTATTCGTTTATCACGCGCAGCGCAAGACAAAGCCAGTTGAGCGCCCAATGAATAACCAAAGATATCGACTTTTCGCTTGGCCCCAAACTGCTTTTGTGAACAAGTGACAGCATCGTCAACCGTGCCAAGCCAGCTTTGAAAATATTTTGACATCTGAGCCGAGTTTGCCCATTTGATGTCAACACTATCGAAATAATGAACTACACCGGCCACAAACCCGGCGTCGGCAAACTGCTGCGCGCAACTTCTAAAGTAATCGCTGTCCTCGCCTCCACTGGCGCCATAAAGAATAAGCACGACCGGCTTTCCGCTATCATGACTTGGACGAAACCACTCAACCCTGATTGGCTTTCCCCGGCTCAAATACTTCTCCACTTGGGCTTGAGCAGGAAGATTAATGACAAAGGCTACTGAGAAAGCAATGGCTAAGGCCACAATACTTAGCCAAAACTGCCGGATAGCCGCTTTCAAAATTGCCACAACTTTCACCGAAATAGTCACCAAGCTACCTAATTAGCATAACAGTGCAACAATGTTAGCTGGGCATAAAGAAAGTGTAGCTAGACTAAGACCCATAAGCCTTGGCAGCAAAATCAAAGGAAACTCAATGTTCTGGTTATTTTTGTGGGTACTAGCCTTTTTCTTAGTCGCCGCTGGCACTTTCATCAGTGCAATCGTCTCTTGTTTAGTCAAAGGCAAATGGCAGAGAACTTGTGTCGATGTCCTACTAGTATTTGCCACTCTCTCTGTAGCAGTCGGCTTTAGTGCAGCGCTTCTACCTAAAGAGATTATCGAAAAAGAGTCAACAAAGCTGCCGCCAGCTGCGCGAATTCATCAAGCCGATTTCTCAGCAAGCGGATTAATTGGCTTAGGCTACACAGAGCAGTATGATGGCCCTTTAAAATTCATAGTAATGCTAGACGGGCAGACATCAATAAAGAAGGCCACAGCAACCGTTTTAGAGTCTGTCAAAAGCCTTGCCAACAGTTATCCCAATGACGATCAGCTAGCCGCACGCCTAGCCATTCTAACAAAAAGCAGCGGAGAGAGCCCCGAGCCCATTTTCGAACGTTACACCAGAAGTGGTGGCAAGCCAAGTATATTACTGTCGAGCCTCAGAGCGTTGTATATGACGCCAGAGAGTCTCAAAGCCGATATTTATATTACTGCTATTAAAGCTGGCCTACCATCAGGGTGGTATCGCCAAACGGCTCTGGCCGAAGCCTACAGAATATCCAACAGCCCTGAACTCAAAGCCGAAATAGCAGAGAGCGAGAAAAAGTCGATTGAATGGCGCACGAAGTTTGCAGCCTACCAGATATTCAAATTACTCTTTGCTCTAGCTGGCGCCTATGTCATATTTGCCACCATAAAAACACACAGAAGCCGTGGAGAGTTTGAACCTTTAGCAATAGACTTTCGTCGCATGTATGCCATTATCTTGAGTGCACTGTATGCTCAAATTAGCTTTGGTATTATTGCTGGCATTTGCCTTGGCGTGACCTCAGTATTAACCCACACAGATTCAAACCTTGCTGGCTCGAAAAGCAGCATCGAGCTAATTTCAGTGGCAAGCGGAATAATAGCGGCGCTACTGGCCTTCTATTTCTTGATTTGCCGACCAAACAAGCTATCAATTAGACAAGCGTTCATGCGGGGCAATCAAGTAGCTAACCTACCTCAATTTGCCAAGCTAGCAGTGGCTGGTTTTGTGGCAATGGTGTCGCTCAATATGTTCATTCGCATGGTGCGCAATCTTCTGCCCGAGGCACCAACAAGTGTCTCCAACACAGCACAGCTGAGTATGATTGATTCATTCGTCTCCCTCGATTACATAGCAATTAGCTGGTCGGTGCTATTTATTTTGATACTGGCACCATTCAGCGAAGAACTAATGTTCAGAGGGCTCGTATATGGCTGGCTGCGCCATCGCTTTGGTGTCATGATCGGTGTTATCGGCAGCGCCTTACTCTTTGCTGGTTATCACTTTGACTTAGTTGGCTTCTGGCAATATTTTGGTATCGGGCTAGTACTAGCAATTGCCTATGAGCGCAGCCGCAGCTTACTAGTGACAACGGCCATACACGGGCTGTGGAACGGTTGGATAATACTAGCAACAGCGCTGCTTGTTAATCGCTAGAACTGGGATAGAAGTAGAAAAGCAATCAGAAGTAACGACAGTGAAGAAACTCGACATCCACAAACTCGGGCGAGCCCTAAAAAATGTTCTGGTAGTAGCAGCTGTGATTGCTGCTGGCATCTATCTTTACTTGGCCCCGCGCCTAAATCGTGGAATAACAGACCGCATACTATTCCACCCCCCAGTTAGAACACTAGATCGGCCTATAGAAATCGGTGGAATAACTGGCAAGCATTACAGAATTCTAGCGAGTAATTTCAACCAATCGACTTCTACGGTCTCTCTAGACAGTATTTTCTTCAAGCTACCTAAAGACAAAGAACACGGTGTCATTCTATACTCACTGGGAGTGGGCAGCTCAATCAACACTCTCTGTGACCCCTTTCAAGTTGCTACCTTGTTGCAACTGGGATACTCAGTCTTTATCTACGACCAAGAGGGTTACGGCCTATCTTCTGGCAAATGCGACATAAATAGATGGGTGCCTGACACTACTATGGCCCATGATTTTTTAGTCAATGAACTGAAATATCCAAGCGGTTCAGTGATTGCCTATGGTGAGTCTTTTGGTGCCGGAGTAACCTCAGAGTTGAGCAAACAGCGGTCACTAAAAGCCATGATTCTTGAATCTCCTTTCACTTCACCCAAAGACTGGGCTGATCAACGTCTGAGCGTCACCGCGATATATCCAGATTTTCTCTTCATGGAACCAACATTCAACAACCTAGCAATGCTTAAGGGTAAGCATCCACCGGTGCTCGTGATCGGAACGGCCCTAGATCAAAACGTACCAGTCAGCCATGCACGGCAGCTGGCAGATCAAGGGGCTCAACCATTTCAATACTTAGAACTACCAACAAGCCCGCATGTATATGTTAGCGAGAAAGATCGCGGCCTCTACCAGAAGCAGGTGAAGCTGTTCTTGGCTCAGTTTTCAGAAATCAAAGAGTAAGTTATTTGACCGGTGATGCAGTGCTACTGCGACTACCACCGTTAAGAACATTATAGTCAAAACTAAACTCAACATCGACGTTGGCTGGTGCCCCTGGGGGCAAGGCGCCAAATGGTGCGCCGCCATGCACTGCCTTTATCATGGCCAGATCAGCGACAGCCAGACCGGTGCTTTTAAGAATGCGCACGTTAGAAACAGAGCCATCATTGTGCATCTTAAAGATAACCATTCCCTTTAGTGATTCAGTATTGTCAGGAGGAAACCAACTGCGCTTAATGCGTTTTTGCAAAGCTTCCATATAAGGTCCGAAGTCAGTGTCATGGGCACCAGCTCTCTGTGATTGGGTAGCTCTAGAATTTCGCTGGCTCGACTGCTGCTCTAAATTTTGTCGGGCCACAAAAAGAGTGGCGATTCCAAAAGCCAGCAACGTAAAAAGCACAAGAAATAAAACCCGATGATCGCCTTTTTTCTCCAATTTCAGTCCACTCCTATTCTGTTTCAAGTGCGCAACAAGTGCCTGACGCCAGAAATATCAGCTCTCTTCATCGGTTTGCCAGTAATAGACGAAAACTGCACAATATCGCGCATGGCCCACGAATAAATTGTGATTTCTACAGGGTAGCCGCGTTCTAACCACTTCAGATGAATGAAAGTACCTTTCATGTTTTGCACTATTTCTTCGTCGATGTCTTTGTAGCCCCAATCGCTGAGAAGAAATTTGATTTCTTCAAAATCATCTGAATAAGCATGCAAATCAATATCTGATGTTTCGCGAATCTCGCCGCTAAGAGTACTGCCAATTAGAAATGGATCAAAGGCCTCAATAATCTCCATTACCTCTAAGGCAACTTCGCGCATCTGGCGCACCCGGCGAGCAACTTCATCTTCGCCCAATTCGGCTTTTGTAATTTTGCTAACCAAATCCCGAACCTTACGATTAGAAGGCAAGCGAGTCTGACTAGATAGTCCAAGCATCATCATGGCCCGCTCTTTGGCGTGCAGATACTCGCTTTCGGCGCCCTCGACCATGAACCGGGCGGCTTCTTCGGCAAATCGCTTTTGAGTATGTCTTCTCATTATTTGGCACAAGCCCTAGCTTGCTCTTAGCGGCACTTTCTCTTAATATCCTTCAGTTTAACATGACAACCAACTACCATTCTGAATTTGATGGGCAGGAACAGGACAAATCAAATTCTGTCAGTCGCAGCCCAGATCTTGAAGGAATCTAGCCTCAGGTACAACCTCTTCAATATTTACATTTAATTGCCCCACAATAACAGCTACCAATCGGCGCCAAATCTCAACATCATCACCCTCTCGCTCAGGTGGCAGATCGCGGCTATTAAGCTCGATAAGCGCTCTTACAAGCTGTTTCATTGTGCGCACCTTAGGCGGCAGACGAAACCCCACAAAAAGTGGATAGTAGCGAAAGTCCGGGGTCTGCAAGCCCACAAAGCCTTGCATCCATGGCCAACCTTCCTCAATCTCTTTTTCAGAGAGAAAATCGCTCAACTTGGTCTCCGGCGTAATCGAGCGTCGATCGAGTCGATAGTTTGCCATTACAGCACGGCGCAACTGATAGAAGACCTTCTGGGTTAAGCATCGTTTTGTAGTCGTTTTAGACAAGTGTTTGACTAGATGACTATAGATATCTCCCACAGTAAACATCCTTTGAAGGTCTCGATCGGCAATGTCAATGCCAAACTCTTCCTCAATAGCCATTACTAATTCAACACCATCAAGCCCCACGGTCGCAAACCTCAGTTAGTAACAACGTCCTCTCTCTCAGCCGGCTTGACCACAACAAAATAAACAAAGGTCGCACTCAAAATAAAAGCCGCCATAACGCCAGTCATGGCAATGGCCGACTTTTCATCGTACAGATAGGCGACGATGGCACTCGACAATGCCCCCACCATCATCTGAGTAAATGTCAGCACAGCCGATGCCACACCTGCAATCTTCGGCATCGGGTGCATACAGCCGTGGGCAGCATTGGGTGCTACCAAACCGCCACTAAAGGTGAAGAGAAAAAGACAAGGCAATAAAGTAGCTGGAGAGGCATGACCTGATAAGGTTACTGCTACGTTGGCTAAGCTGGCAGCTGAAGCTAATAGTAGACCTGCGGTAAGTGGCACAGTGTGCGGAATATTGCGATCGCTTAGTTTGCCGTTAACTAGAGCGCCAAACATGATACCTAATGCGGTGCCAGCAAAGAGGTAGCCAAATAATTGATTGGATAATTTGTAGACGCCAATCAGCAACAAAGGCGAATTTGATACATAAGCAAACATGCCACCAAACATCAAGGCATTGAGACTGGCATAGCCGAAACTAACTCGATGTTTTATTACCGTAGCGTAGCTTTGACGCAGAGCGCTATACGTTAGGGGCACACGCTCATGTTTTGCCGACTCGGCAAAACCGAAGTAAGTGACCAGCAATATCACCAATCCACCAACAGCAAGGAAGCCATAGATCCATCTCCAATTGCCAAACATGAGCATCCAGGCACCCAGAGTCGGGGCAATCATGGGGGCAAAGCTGCGCAAAATTCCTACATACGAAAGCTTAGCCCGTGCTTCATTTCCTTCAAAGAGGTCACGAATCAGTGCCATAGAGAGCACAGCAGCGCCGCCTGCGCCTACGCCTTGGAGCAAGCGAAAAAATAGAAGCCATTCAATAGTCGGAGCGAAAGTAGAGCCAATAGCAGCAATTGCAAAAATAAGGCAGCCCCCAAGCAACACTGGCCGCCGCCCAAAGCGGTCAGACAGTGGCCCACCAGCCACAGGAGCCACAGCGAAGCCAGCCAAGAAAAGACTAAGCGTTAGTGCCGCAGCCGCATCTGTCGTATGCAGCGACGAAGCGATTGATGTCAGCGCCGGCAAACCCATATCAATTGAAAGGGGCGGCAAGGCACCGAGACCACCAAGGTAGAAATTAAATGCAAGAGAGTTTTTGTTGATTGCCAACGTGATTCCTGGGAGAACTTAAGTCTACAATTGACAGGCTCTATATGGCAGCGCTTCAGCCAACGAGCTATTGGAACGATTATAGCGGGCATTGGCCAGCGTCCACTTGTCAAGCCTCAAAAGTGCGCGGTAATCTTAAAACCCGAAGAACCAGTTATTATATTGGCTCCTTTTATGGGTCTCCAAATGCGAACGCGGGCATATTTATTCACTGCACTATCTCTACTGCTACTAAGCGCACCTAGTGCCATTGCCGCAGGCAGTCCAAGCAATAGTTCAACTTCATCACCAGCACCAGTAGCTAGCACCGCCGCAGATTTCAGCACAATTGACGCCAACGACATAAACACACCGCCATGTCGCAGCTGGATTGACCGTGATGTCAAACAAACGGCAGTGGTGCTTTGCATTCACGGTCTTGGTCTCAACGCTGATGCTTTCAACGATTTTGGCACACGTATGTCACACCGAGGAGTGGCAGTCTACGCCATTGACGTGCGTGGATTTGGCTCTTGGATGAAGCTAAAGAACGGCAAAGCATTGAAATTCGATGCTTGCCTCGAAGACATACAAACTTTGCTGCCAAATCTCAGAGCGAATCACCCTGGCTTACCAGTCTTTCTTCTTGGTGAATCAATGGGCGGTGCCATTGTCTTGCGCGCCAGCTCCATTTATCCGCACTTGATGGACGGCCTAATTTCATCGGTTCCGTCAGGCCAGCGCTACAAAGATGGCACTGATCTAAAAGTTGGAGTGAAGTTACTTACTGGTGCGCACAAACAATTCAATGTCGGCACAGGTATAGTTGACCAGGCGACAAAAAATGATCGATTAAGAGAAATTTGGGAATCAAGCCCGCTCAATCGCATGGATCTTTCTGCCGTTCAACTAGTAGACTTCCAAACATTCATGGACGGCAATCATGATGCGGCATTGAAGGTGACCTCGCTGCCAGTACTGATGCTACAAGGCACCCTCGACAGACTAGTTAAAGCTCAAGGAACATGGGAAATTTTCAACGATTTAGGTACTAAGAACAAAACATTCATTGAATTGCCTAGTGAGCATTTGGTCATTGAGTACGGTAGAGTCAAAAGCAACACCTATGATTCGAACATGGCACAATTTATCTCTACTTGGATGGCATCAAATGCAACAGCCAGTAGCGGCCAAGACAAAACCAGCAACAGTGCAAGCTCTAACCCAGGCGCCAACTCGGCACCAATAGCCTCAACCCATCTGGCCACAACTAATTTGGCCTCCATTTTGATTTTCACAGCACCATGGTGCGCACAGTGCGATGATGTTGACGGGCAGATAGCCCAAGCTCAGAAAATCTTTGGTGACAAAATTCAATTTAAAAAAATCAATATTGACGATGCTAGCAGTGCTGCTTTAATGAAGCAACATTCAATTCAGGCAATACCATCATTTGTTTTCCTCAAAGCTGATGGTACGACCAGTTCAACCTTAATTGGCAATAGCAGTTTTGCCAATTTTTCCGGAGGTATCTATGGCAGTCTGCAATAAATTCAAGTTAGTTATATTGACCGGAGTTTTTCTTTGCTTTGGTTGCAATGCTCCAGATGCCCAAAGAGTAGCAGCCAAAGAAACAAATCAATTTACAAATCAAAGCACAAAGAGTGGCACAGTGATTGGGCCAGCCAATGTTCCCTATGCTGTAGACGATGCTCAAATTATTCAAGCCCAAAGTCAACAAGCGCGAAAAGTAGAACTGACAGTTACAGCGCCGATTGAAAAACTGCTGAGAGAAGAAGACTACCGCGAACCACATCAACGCTTTCTATTGATACTGTCGAACGGCACCACCGTGCTGGTAGCCAACGATCTTCAATACGGCACCTATGCACCAGTGCAAGCCGGTAACGTTGTGCGAATTCACGGAGAATATATTTGGAACGAACGCGGCGGTGTCTTGCACTGGACACACAAGTCTGACGAGCCGCGCCACGAGAGTGGCTATATCGATTTCAACGGCATGCGCTATCAATAGGTTGCACTAAGTGGAAGACTCAGAAAAAATTCAGGCCACTGAGGCCAAGCCAACAAAAATACAAACGCTACAGATGGAGCTGGCACAGACTCGCACGCTCCTTGCTATGGATAGAACTCTGCTGGCCTGGATTCGCACGTCGCTTTCTCTATTTGCCTTCGGCTTTACCCTGGCACGCTTTGTGCATGATTTGATTAAGAACAAGCATCTGTCAGAATTTAAAACCCAATCGCCAGAACAGCTTGGAATCATTCTAATGCTGCTGGGAATCTTAGGATTGATTTGCGGCGCTGTTGAACATTGGCTCTCGCTGAGAAAATTAAATAGAGAAATACAGGTGGCAGCTTGGTCGTCAACCTTGGCTGTAGCAGTTAGCCTGATCGCAATCAGTGTATTGCTATTAGTCGACCTCGTTGTAAATTTAACCCCACACTAACTAGTTCGTAGCGCGGCGATCCAAACCCTCCGGTAAACAGCTGCGAAGTCAAGATTAGATTGAGAAGGCAGTGATATTTAGCAGTAGCAGATCGGATACACCCTTCAGTCTGATACTCTGAACGACTGCCTTAGGCTCAGTCGCTTGACATGGGTCTGGCGAATGTTCCTTATCGAGGAGAGTAAGCGTGAGTCATTACGCCAAGAAATTTTTCAGCGTTCTACTAGCGGCAACAGCGCTGTTTGCACCAAGTGCTGGTATGTGCGCTGATGCTAAAAAACCCAACATCATTTTCATTATGGGAGATGATATTGGTTGGTTAAACATCGGAGCTTACCACCAAGGTTTAATGGCTGGCCATACACCGAACCTCGACCAAATGGCAAAAGAAGGTATGCGCTTTACCGACTATTACGCTGAAGCTAGCTGTACTGCAGGCCGTGCCAACTTCATCACCGGTGAGCTTCCAATCAGAACTGGCATGACCACAGTAGGCCAGGCAGGTTCTTCCATCGGTCTTCCCGACCAAGCAGTGACAATCGCAGCAGCCTTAAAAGACCAGGGCTACGCAACTGGTCAATTCGGAAAAAACCACCTCGGCGATCTCAACCAATTCTTGCCTACAGTACACGGCTTCGATGAGTTCTTCGGATACCTATATCACCTTGATGCCATGGAAGACCCAGCTCACCGCAACTATCCACAAGCGCTGAAGAACGTTGTTGGACCGCGCAATATGGTTCACAGCTGGGCCACAGATACTGACGATCAAACAGTACAACCCCGCTGGGGCAAAGTCGGCAAACAAAAAATCGAAGATGCCGGTGAGCTTTATCCCAAGCGCATGGAAACTGTTGACGACGAAATCTTAGCTGACTCTGTCAAATTCATGGATAAAGCCAAGAAAGACGGCAAGCCGTTCTTCGTCTGGCTCAACCCCACACGTATGCACATAATCACTCACCTTTCAGACAAATACGAATCAATGCGTAATTCTGAAAATGGCTGGAGTATTCACGAAGCTGGCATGGCGCAGCTCGATGACATCGTTGGCTCAGTGCTTAAGTATGTCAAAGACAATGGCATGGACGAAAATACAATTATTGTATTCAGCACTGACAATGGTACTGAAAACTTCACTTGGCCAGATGGTGGACAAACACCATTTGCTGGTGGCAAAGGTACCGCTCTTGAAGGCGGCTTCCGCGCTCCTGCTATCGTTCGTTGGCCCGGTAAAGTACCTGCTGGCAAAGTCGAAAACGGCATTTTCTCAGGACTTGACTGGTTCCCAACTTTCGTAGCTGCAGCCGGCAATCCAAACATCAAACAAGAATTGCTCACTGGCAAAAAAGTCGGTGATACCACTTACAAAGTGCACCTAGACGGCTATAACCAGTTAGATTTGCTTACCGGTAAAGGCCCATCTAACCGCAAAGAAGTCTATTACTTCACAGAAGGCACCCTTGGTGCGGTCAGACTCAACGATTTCAAATATCGCTTCACTGATCAGCCAAACGGCTGGATCGGCGCAACAGAGAAAGTAGATTGGCCGATTTTGACAAATCTGCGCTTAGACCCATTAGAAAGAGCGGGACTAGCAACCGGTAAATCTGGCTCGTTAAACTACTATGACTGGTTTGCCTATGAGTTCTGGCGTTTTGTTTTTGTGCAACAAGAAGTTGCCAAAACTGCAGCTACATTTGTTGAGTTTCCTCCTATGCAAAAGGGAGCAAGTTTCAACATGGAAGCTGTAAAACAAGCAATCCAAGAAAAAATGAATGCAAGGGGCAGATAGAGACAGGCTCTTATGCTCAAAAATTGAATTGAATCATTGAACAATCGACCACACAAACAGCAGAACCCAGCCAAGCGAATCATTGTCGCTCAGCTGGGTTTGCTGCTCTTGTGCTTAGGCAATGCTTCGCTCGCTCAAGCTAACACTAAAGATATGGTTTGGATTCCCGCTGGCGAATTTACAATGGGCAGCAAAAACCCATTGGTAGCGCCAATGGAAGAAAAGGATGTAAAGAAAGCGACCACAAGCCCAGCAGCTTCCGCGACCAAATCAGCTCCAACAGTCTGCCAAGCAGAAGGCCACTGCACAGCCCAAGACGACATGCGTGACGCTCGCCCTATCCATCGCGTTTACGTTGATGGCTTCTGGATGGACAAAACAGAAGTAACCAACGACCAATTTGAAAAATTTGTCAAGGCGACTGGCTATAAAACAATCGCTGAGATTGCGCCAACCCAAGAAGAATTTCCTACTGCACCCAAAGAAAATCTTGTGGCTGGTTCTACTGTATTTACGCCCACAGCTAAAGCAGTGCCACTACAAAACATGTTTCAGTGGTGGCGCTACCAGCATGGTGCCGACTGGAGGCATCCCCAAGGGCCCCAGAGCAGCATCAAAGGCAAGGGAAATTACCCGGTGGTACAAGTTGCTTACCCAGATGCTGTAGCCTACGCTAAATGGGCAGGCAAGCGCTTGCCAACAGAAGCTGAATGGGAGCGTGCTGCCCGTGGTGGCAAAGATGGTGACACTTACACTTGGGGCAATGAACTTAAGCCCGGTGGTAAATGGATGACCAATATCTATCAAGGACAATTTCCAGTCAAAGATACCGGCCTAGATGGCTTTATTGGCATAGCGCCAGTGAAGCAGTATCCAGCCAACAAATATGGACTCTATGACATGGCCGGTAACGTCTGGGAGTGGTGCAGCGATTGGTATCGCGCCGACTATTACGCCCAACTAGCGCAAGAATCGAAGGGCGTCACAAAAAATCCCATCGGTCCAGATAGAGCCTTCGACCCGGCTGAACCGAGAGAAAAGAAACGAGTGCACAGAGGCGGTTCTTTTCTTTGCAGCGATCAATATTGCACACGCTATATGATTGGCACTAGAGGCAAAGGCGAAGTCAATACAGCCGCCAACCATCTAGGTTTTCGCTGTGTCAAAGCGGGAAAGTAATCAAATCTTTCGCACTTCTCTTTCAACTTCTTCTAGATGCTCAAGCCTAGCCTTTATCAACTGCGCTGGCAGTTTCTTTTCTTTCGACAAGCGATGTTCATAACTTAAACTAGAGAGCAGCGATACAGCGTTGCCAACCGTAGCCATGCTCGTTCCGACAGTGCCGATGATAGCGCCACGATAAAACATACTGAGCTGCTTACGTGGTCGCAAATTATAACGATAAGAACCGACACAGCCAAAAATACCTTGAGTCATCAACTGCGCACCGATAACTGGCGCCAGTAAATTGTTCTGCAGGGCCACTTTTTCATTGCGACGCATAATCGTCGTTTCGCTATCCAATTGTTTTTTAAACAGAGCCGAAGCATCTGTGTACATAGCCAAACGATCTGTTCCCGGCATCGAAGATATAACAGTGCCATTAGTGGTCTTGAGAATCTCACGGAGCTGTCTGCCCTGCACTGAGAAGGCACCTTCGTCGAACTTTGGCTTCTCACCAATCTGCTGTTCTAGAGTCTCATAGGCTTTCTTGCGAGCATACTTACCAGCGGCAGTGCTAATTATGGGAGTAACCATGGCCATGGCACCACTGACAATGAAGAGAACATTGGCCGGTCCATTGTATTTGGGCTTCGTCACACCACGATAGCCACACCAGGCTCCAGCAGCTTCAACAGCGCTGTAGGAAGCATTGAGTAAATAGAAAAGATTTTGATAAGTAATATACCCTTTGGTATCAGCATTAAAATCAGAGTATTCGGTAATAAAACAATTGCGCAGTTCCTTTAAAATCTTGCCTTCAAGAATTGCACCTTCATACCCTGGATGATCAGGATGGGCCGCAACTAGAGCCTCTCGCTGTGCCAAAAGTTGATCTATCTCTTTGAGCTTTGCCACCACAAATTTGTTAGCCGTCTTAAAGTCGAACCCGCGGCGCTTATTTTTAATAGCCTGAAGCATGTTCGCACTTAACTCTAAACACGAACCAGACCCGCCTATAATCGCCCCAGTCATGGCTGTAGTTAGGGCACCATGCAATACTGGTTTGCTCACTTGCAGCGGTCGGCGCCGCCCTTTTTTAGCCTGCTCCATAAAGGCAATTTCAAAACCTAATCCGGTAGCAGCAGCGGTTTCTTGTGTAAGAAAATAACGCAACCTTCTAAAACGCGGTTGTTTAGCGCTTTCCAATCTAAAGTTTAAACTGAAACGTTCTAGTTCAATGCCAGCTAGCAAAATCTGCTTAGTAAGCTGAGAATATTGCTGCTCGGCAGTGGCAGCAGAGGTAGTAGAGGTAGCAGAGGTAGTAGAGGTAGTAGAGGTAGAGTCAACGAGCGCTAGGGTCTCGCCTTCGGCAGAAGCAGCGTACCCATTGGCGTATTCACTGCTGCAAAGACTGCCACTAACCAGTGGTGCCTGTAGCAAGGTGAGAAGGGTGAAAACGGAAAAAGCTTTTTGTATATTCCTTCGAGCAGCGAATGCGGACAATCGCATAGGTCTAAATTGATTATCCAAGTGATACCCCAAGCGCTGAGCGCAAACATAAACAAATCATGACAAGAGTAGCCTATTTACATGTCTCGTTGTGCTGAGAAGCTTCTAACGACAAGGCAGGAGCTGTGACTTGTTAGCGGGATACTGGAGCAAAAATCATATTGTAGTCGCCGCTACTTTCATGCGACTGAAGCGATATAACACAATTAGGAAAAAGGCTACGCAATTTTTGCATATCAGAAAAGCGAATCTTTAGTGGTGGCAAAGACATAGAACGCAAGGGCAGGCCCTTAAGTGCCAATAAATCGTCTAGCTTAATAGCTGTGTATTCAGCTGACAAACTCTCTAACTTGCGCAGAGACTTGAGAGCAGAAAAACCTTTACTTGTAAGGGCAGGGTTAGAGTTGATATTGAGGGTCTCTAGTTTCGACAGTTTAGTGATAGTTAGCAACTCAGCATCAGTGATCTGAGTTCTAGCAAGATCAAGATGAATCAAGGCTGGCATCCGAGCAACATAAGAAATAGATTGTCTATCGAGCTTATTGCACGAAGCGCCAAAATACTTGAGATTCTTCAATTGCGTCAAATCACCAAAGCAGCTACCGGTCAGTCCGCACGTGCCTAGAGTCAATCTCTCTAGTTGGCTTAAGCGCACTAGCCCCGAAACAGCTTTATCAGTAAAACTGCAATCAAGCAAATCAAGACGACGCAAACCAGTTAAATGATAAACAGAATATAGAAAGCTATCGCTCTGTTCAAGGTTTCTTGAGCGCAGAGCAAATAAAGCATCTGGCGCCAATGTCTCAAGCAACTTAGGCTCATCAGCTACACTGGCATCTAATTCAAGGCCTAACCTAGCAGACAGGGGCACCACCTGCAGGCCTGCTGCTGTGCCGAGAAACGTGCCATCAACGGCTTTAACTTTTAACCAATCCATACCAGGTTTAAGATCATATAGCCGACCAAGCGAATGCTTTGGAAAAATTACTTCTCTGTATTTTTTCGACTCTTTCGGAGAAGCTGGCATTTTAGCTGTTTTTTTGGCTGGTTCCCTAGCTGAAGCCGGAGCTAGAGCAAAATCAAAAACAAGAACCGATCCCGAAACTAGTGCACAGTCTAGGGCAACAACCATTATGACTCGAGATAAAAGCCTAAGCATTAATCCCCCATCTGCACCACTCAATTATACACTTAGCCGAATTAGCAAACTACTACAAATCGCCCGCTATTGGGGGCTGGCAAAGGTGCTAACGTTATTGTCTCAGACAAATAGGTGACTGAAATCAACACTAAGCAAAAATCCAATCAGAAAGAGTATCGCAAAAAAGATTTCCCCGTTGAGAAAATTAATCGTTTTCTTGAACCCGGACCGGTAGTTTTAGTTAGCACGCAGTGGAAAGGCGAGCAAAACATCATGACCATGTCATGGCACACAGTTATGGAATATTCCCCCTCTCTAATTGGCTGCATGGTTACGGCTGCTAATCACAGCTTCAATTTAATTGCCAAAAGCAAAGAGTGCGTGATCAATATTCCAGAGAAAATTTTGATTGATCAAATTGTCGGCATTGGCAACACGAGCGGCGCCGACACAAATAAGTTTGAACAGTTCGAACTTACTGCATTGCCAGCAGAGAAAGTAAAGGCTCCCCTAATCAAAGAGTGCTTCGCCAACTTTGAGTGCAAACTGGTCGATACTAAAATGCTAGACAAATACAATTTCTTCATTCTGCAAGTGGTCAAGGCCCATGTCGCCACTTCACCCAAATATCCAACCACCGTTCACTACCGCGGCGACGGCATTTTCATGGTCTCTGGCGAAAACATCAGCCGCAAGAAAAACTTCCGCCCCGAAATGCTGTAGTCGCAAAAACTCCCAAACAATCAAGTTAAACTTTGGGTTTAGGTCTCTAGGCCAGAGTGGTAAGTCTATTAGGGGGCTGATAACGAGCCACAGATTTACTAGCATTTGAGAGGCGATTAGAAAGGAAATGACAACTTCGCAAAATCCAGCATCCGCTGTAGAGAATGCCACTAAATATAGACTGGTGACCCGCAGCGACTTCGACGGCCTGGTCTGCGCTGTGCTACTCAAACACATTAATATGCTCGACGATATTTTGTTCGTGCACCCCAAAGATATGCAAGACGGCAAGGTACCCATTACCGACCACGATATAACCACCAACTTGCCTTATGTTGACGGCGTCCACCTCGCCTTCGACCACCACTCAAGCGAAATGACCCGCAACAAGGGCAGCCGCGACAATCACATAATTGACCCCAAGGCCATGTCGGCGGCTCGCGTAGTCTATGACCATTACGGCGGCGCTAAGACCTTCCCTGCCCGCTGGAACGACATGATGCAAGAGGTCGACAAGGCTGACGCGGCACAATTCAGCAAAGAAGAGATCTTAAATCCGACTGGTTGGGTGCTTCTCAACTATTTAATGGACCCGCGCACGGGCCTGGGAAGATTCCGGGACTTCCGCATCTCAAACTACAATTTAATGATGGATTTAATTGATTATTGCAAAGACCACGACATTGACGAAATCATGAAAATGCCAGACGTCATGGAGCGAGTGGAGCTATACAACACCCAGGCTGAATTGTTCAAAGACCAAGTCAACCGTTGCTCAACCGTACACAAAAATCTAATTGTGCTCGACCTGCAAAAAGAAGAAACTATTTTTGCTGGCAACCGCTTTATGATTTATGCCATGCATCCAGAGACCAATATTTCAATTCACCGACTCTGGGGCTTGAAGCAACAAAACACAGTGTTTGCCATTGGTAAGTCAATTATTGATCGCCGCTCGAAAACTAATATCGGCGAGCTCTGTCTTAAATATGGCGGGGGCGGTCATGAAAACGCTGGCACCTGCCAGATAGACAACGACAAAGCCGACAAAGTCTTAGAAGAACTCATTCATGCTATAAACAAAGATGGCTAAATCATCTACCTAAGGATCAAATGCAGCAAGTCGAGCTAGTCGTTGCGCTGCTAGCAATAATCGCCATAGTCGGAGCGATCTCTCAAAAGCTGAGGGTCGCTCTGCCGATTTTGCTGGTTCTGACCGGCATGGCCATTTCAATGGCTCCCAATATTCCACCGGTGCACTTAGAGCCAGACGCAGTATTCTTCATCTTTTTGCCACCACTTTTATATCTTGATGCCTACAACACTTCTTGGCGGCAGTTAAAAGATGTAGGAGAATTAGTGACGATTCAAGCCGTGGGTTTGGTCTTAGCTACAGTCGGTGCGGTGGCCCTCGCGATTCATACAGTTGTGCCAGGAATACCATGGACAGCGGCTCTAGCATTTGGCGCCATTGTTTCACCAACCGATGCCGTAGCAGCATCTGCCATTGCTAAAGAAGTAAAACTACCAAAACGCCTGATGGAAATTATCAAAGGAGAAAGCCTTACAAATGATGCCACTGGCTTGGTGGCATATCAATTTGCCGTAGCAGCAGTGGTTACTGGTGCCTTTTCTCTGCAAGAAGCCGGCACTAGATTTCTCTACGTAGCCATTGGTGGAATAATTGTTGGTCTGGCCACTGGCTTCTTTTTGGTGCGACTAAGAACAAGACTAGAACACAAGCCTGTCGAAATAATAGTTTCCTTGCTATCTCCGTTCATTGCCTATTTAACGGCCGAACACCTGCATGTATCAAGTGTTCTCTCTGTAGTTACAGCTGGTCTAATGCTGGGTTGGCGCTCACCACAAATGCATGGCTCGACCACACGTTTGCATGCCACCGCCAATTGGGAAACTATTGCCTATCTTCTCAATGGCTTTTCATTCTTACTTATGGGTTTGCAGCTACGGCCGATTCTAGAAACAGTCAAAGCCTACGCAGCACCACAGCTAGTGCTTTGGACTGCGACTGCAGCACTAGCACCACTAGCGATACGCTTTGCCTGGACATTCACAATGGCACCAATATACAACTCACTCAGAAAGCAACCGACGCCAAACTGGAAACACTTGTTTGTCTTCTCTTGGTCAGGCATGCGCGGGGTGGTATCACTAGCAGCAGCACTAGCTTTGCCACTCACTTGTAGCAATGGCCAAGCTTTTCCCTATCGTGATCTACTGATATTTCTTACCATTGCAGTGATTGCCTCCACACTAATAATTCAAGGTATCACCCTGCCAGCCATCGTCAAGATGTTCGAATTTGAGCCCGATGCCTACAATTCTGAAGAAGCTGAGCGCAAAGCTAGATTGGCTCTATCGCGCGAAGCAGTAAGACGCATTGACGAACTAGCACGCTCAGAAAATATTGATTTAGAAGACCCAGTTTTGCAAAAACATCTGGACAAATATCTAGCACGCGCCATCGCCAACATCGGCCCAGAATCGCAGAACCAGCCAAGCATAAACCTCTGGCAAAGAATTAGAGGCGAAGCCATTACCGCACAAAGAACATTACTGTTGCAGTTGCGCGACAGCAACGAAATTCAAGATGATACTTTCAGACTGATTCAAAACGAGCTTGATTTAGAAGAAACAAAAATGGAAAACCAGTCGTGATTACATTGAACAGTATTGACACAGGCAAAATTTCCGTAGATAGAATTGCTTTTTACAGATCGTGTCTCTTGGCCGCACTGCTGATACTGTGTCTATCCTTTGCCGAGGCCCAGGCCGCACCAGAGAACGGCCCAAAGTCTGTTGCCAAATCCACTCCGGCGCCAAATTCAGCAGCAGATTCAGCACCACAAGCGCCACCAATATTTCAATCCACAGATAGAGTATTAGCATACTATGGACCAGCGGTGAGAGCGAAACTGAAAGCTCTGTTCGCGGCGCAGAGCATCGCCTATCCACCGCGTGCAATGACATGGATAGCACTAAAAGAAGAAAAGCAATTAATGCTTTTTGCTAAGAACAAAACTGGTGCATACAAACAAGTCTTGAGCTATCCCATCATTGGTACATCTGGCGTCGCCGGCCCAAAGCTGAAAGAAGGCGATAAGCAAGTACCTGAAGGTTTCTACAAAATCGCAGGCTTTCGCCCCAACTTAGTCGCCCACATCGGTATGGATGTAAGCTACCCCAATGCCGCAGACAAAGCCCACGCTCAAGCCGAGAACCGCCGCAACTTAGGTTGCGACATTCTCATTCACGGCAGCAAATGGTCAACTGGTTGCTTGGCCATGGGCAACGAGCCAATTGAAGAAATGTTTGTTCTCGCTCACGATGTTGGCACCCAAAACATCGCTTTGATATTCGCGCCATGCAATCTTCTATATGCAGCGCCAGCAGTCAATTTCAAGAAGCAGCCCGCCTGGCTCCGCGACCTCTATAGAGAGCTGCGCAGCGAAATGTCACGCTATCCGATATAAATTATTGCTTTAGCTGCTTCTTCAAGAAATCGGCCATCTTCAGGATACTGGCATCCCATTCAGCTTGATTGCCACCACCACCATGACCACCATCAGCGATTGTTATTAACTCAGCCTCGACGCCTGTTTTCCTACAAGCAGCAAGCATTGTTGTGGCTTGATTGTAGGGAACCAGCTCATCCTTGCTGCCATGAATCATCAAAATTGGTGCTGCAGTCGCTGTCAGGTAATGAGCAGGGCTGGCTTTCTCAAATAGCTCAGGGTTCTCAGTGCGACTTTTGCCAATAAAACGCTCAACAATCTTTTCTGAATCTGGCGGCAATGGCAGCGACAAACTAGTTGGTCCAGCCAGGCTTACAACTGCAGCAACCGCGCTTGAAACTCGCGATTGACTAGTATCACTAGGCAACTTGTCTGTGGTGCCAAGAAACAGCGCCAAATGCCCACCAGCAGAGCTACCAACCACACCAATTCTATTGGGGTCAATATCGAGTTCTTTGGCATGGCTGCGCATATAGCGCACTGCGGCCTTGGCGTCTTCTACCTGGGCCGGAAAATGAGCCTGCGGAGCCAGCCTGTAATCTATTGATGTGGTAACAAAACCCAGCTGACCAAGCATATAGGCACAGCCCACCATGTCTTTCTTATGACCGGAGCTCCAACCACCGCCGTGAATGCACAGCACAGCAGGAAACGGTCCTTTGCCCACGTTAGGCGTAACCACATCCATAGACAACGACTGGCCATCAACTGTGGCGTAATTAACATCTCTTTTTAAAGTGAGAGTAGGCGGTGGCTCTGGATAAGATTGGGCACTGGCGAATAGGACGGTACCGCCGACTAAAAGCAAGCAGACAAAGAAAAATGGTACTAACCATTTCAGCCTCTTGCTATCAGCTTTGCTTTCTCTAGCCACAGTTCACTCACTCAATCAATCAATACTACTCTATGCCCGACCAGGTGAACTTTAATATCACTGGACTGAAAAGAAGCTGGTAAGAGGCCGAGAAGAGGCACAAACACTGCAGTTCGTGCCTCTTCAACAAAGCCAGTGCCCTTCAGCCGGATTAAGAACTAGGGGCGACTTGCTGAGCAACTATGGATTAGTTGATTGCTTCTCTTCCTTTACAGAAGTAGAGGAACCATCCGCACCAACAGTGGTGCTAGCACTCGACTTTTTGTGGGCAGATCCATCAATACCTATGGAGTGTGATTCTTTCTGCTGGTCAGCGGTAACGCTACCGTCGACATTGGCGCGAACGGCATTTTTTTGATGTGTTACCTTAGCGCCGCCAACTCCAGCCTCAGCGCGGTAGGTGCTGTGCTTGGCTCCAACGGCATTGGCACTCGACTTCTTTACAGTCTGAGTTGTAGATGCCGCATTCGACCTCACTTTGACACTTGTCGAAGCTGAGCCTAGCGGTGTTTCGGTCTTGACTGATGTTGAGCTGGTTTCGTCGGCAAATGCCACTGATTGGCTCAAGAACATGGCCACGCCTAGAGCGAGGGTGGTTGATTTAGTAGATGCAAACATGTGTATTCTCCTCAGAACGTCGTGGGACAAATGGATCAATTGAATAGTGACCGCTAATGACCCGTTGCTTGCCGTGACGGCTCCATTCTGCCCTGGTTCCATTTACCAGGTTAGCTTCTTGTAAGTAAAGGAGTAGCAGAATCAAAAATTTCCTGTGGGGAATAAAGGACTAGTAACTAGTAACCTGTATCTAGTAACTGGGAACTTACCAGCCAAGCACCGGTCTACATTCACCCAAAAGCCTGACTTAGAGCAAACCATCGAAATAAATGAAGCTATGACCGAAACAACACCCGGAAGCTCACAGAGTAAACCCGCCTACACCACATCTAGCTTCCATAGGGCTAGATGGAATGTCATGGACATGATTACTCTGATTTCAACCAAAACTATCCCCACTCATATACTGACCGATTTCGATATGGAAGAGGCCGAAGTTCTTCGCACCAAACTTTCAACCGGCGGAAGCAAAGTGACAGTAACAGCAATCATATTAAAGGCCATTGCCATTGCTCAACTCTCGCACCCGCAAACACGAGCCTTTAGATTACCGCTCGGCGCCGTCATTCAAAGAAAAGAACCAATTGCTGGCTTTACTGTTGAACGCATGATTGGTCTACAACCGGCTGTCTTCTTCGGCACAATCAAAGACGTTCATAAGATGCCCTTAGCGCAAATCGCCCAAGAACTTAATCGCTACGGCACAGACGAAATCATGAGCGTGCCCCAGTTAGCCAAAGAGCACGTACTAAGCAAAGTGCCGTGGATACTGCGCCGAATTTACATTGCCATTGCTCTACATATTCCATTTTTGCGCCAAATCGTCAACCCCGCCACCTTTGGCCTAACGTCACTGGGCAAGTTTGGCCTCAGCACCTTATTAGCACCCAATGTCAGCACTTGCATCTTTGGCGTGGGCACAGTTGAGCCCAGGGTGAAAGTAATAGAAAACGAAATTAAGGCACGGCGTATGATGTCGGTAGTTTTCTCCTCCGACACCCTTGTGGTTGATATGGGACAGGCAGCTCATTTTCTCGCAGCAATCCAAGGCTTAATTGAAAGCGGCTTAGCTGGCCATTTAACCGATGAAGAGCTAGCTCTGGCTAACGCCTAGCTCCCTACAGCTACAAATTAGCGTTTCATACTCAACGAGATGCGCTTGCGTTCTTTGTCTACCGACAAAACAGTAACTTGCACTTTCTGCTGCACTGTCACTACTTCGCTGGCGTCTTTAACAAATTTGTCTGTCAATTGACTGACGTGCACCAAGCCATCTTGGTGTACACCAATGTCAACGAAAGCACCAAATGCAGTGACATTGGTGACAATACCCGGCAGCTTCATACCTTCGTACAAATCATTGATTGAATGTACGCCTTCAGCAAACTTCATCGGCTCTAACTTGGCGCGGGGGTCGCGGCCTGGCTTTTCTAGTTCTTGCATAATATCGCGCAAGGTCGGCAAACCAATTTTGTCCGAGACATATTTATTCAAATCGATTTTCTTTCTACTCTCACTGTCCGACATGAGGGTGGCCAAATCTGTACCTAGATCTTTAGCCATGGCCTCCACCACCTTGTAACTTTCAGGGTGAACCGCGCTAGCATCAAGGGGGTTCTTGGCTTCGCGAATGCGCAAGAAGCCAGCGCTTTGCTCGAAAGCTTTTGGCCCTAAGCGAGCGACTTTCTTCAGTTCAGCTCTTGATTTAAAGGGGCCGTTCTCTTGGCGGTGAGCGACAATATTGGCAGCAATTTGTTTACCCAAACCAGAGACATACGATAGAAGTTGCTTACTTGCAGTGTTTAACTCCACACCGACAGAGTTAACACAACTAACCACAGTATCATCTAGGCTGCTTTGCAAAGCTGGCTGATCGACGTCGTGTTGATATTGACCAACACCAATTGATTTAGGGTCGAGCTTGACTAGCTCAGCCAGAGGGTCCATCAAACGGCGGCCAATAGAGACAGCACCGCGCACAGTCAGATCGTAGTCAGCAAACTCTTCACGGGCCACTTCAGAGGCCGAATAAATAGAGGCACCACTTTCATTGACCATGACGATTTGCGGCTCATCCATAGAAGCTGCCGCCCAGTCTATAGCGCGCAAAAATTCTTCTGTTTCACGGCCAGCTGTGCCGTTGCCGATAGCAACGGCGACAATGCCAAACTTCTTGCCTAGCTCAACAATTTTCTTCACGGCACTCAGCTTAGATTGCTTAGCGCCATCGCCAGAGCCGTCCATGTGCGGATAAATCACATCATGATGCAGCAAATCACCCTGACGGCCCAGGCAAACGAGCTTGCAACCTGTTCTGAAGCCTGGGTCTAAAGCCATTATGGCGTGTTCACCCAGGGGTGGTGCCATCAATAGCTCGCGCAGATTGCGAGTGAAAACGCGAATTGCTTCAACATCGGCCCGTTGCTTCAACTCGGCTCTAAGCTCAGTCTCCATCGAAGGTGCAAGCAAGCGGTCGTAAGCATCTTCTACTGTAATTTCAATTTGGGCTTTGCAGGCGCCGTCGCCTTTGAGAAAATTATTGTCCATAATGATCAAAGCGTCTTCATCATCAGGCTTGATTGAAACCTTTAAAATGCCTTCGCTTTCACCACGAAACATTGCCAAAATGCGGTGAGAAGGAGCGGTTGTGACTTTCTCACTCCACTCAAAGTAATCTTTGAACTTCTGCCCTTCTTGCTCTTTGCCTTTGGCTACTTTTGAATAAATAGAACTATTCTTTGTCCAGTAGGCTCGCAATTGTTTGCGGGCCACTAGATTTTCGCTCATCCACTCAGCCATGATGTCGCGGGCGCCAGCTAGAGCCAGCTCAACAGTGTCGACGCCTTTTTCTTTGTTGACATAGGCCTCGGCGGCCTTCTGCACATCTTTAAGTTTGAAAGTAAAAATCTCTTGAGCCAAGGGCTCTAAACCTTTCTCGCGAGCAACGCTGGCCTTGGTCTTGCGCTTGGGCTTGAATGGCAGGTAAATGTCTTCTAGATCATTAATAGAATTGGAAGCGGATAGCTTAGCCAACAGCTCATCAGTTAATAATTCGCGCTCTTTCAATGATTTGAGCATGGCGTCTCGGCGCTTATCTAGCTGCTGCAGGCGCTCTTGCAGATCGCGAATGGCAGCAATAGCAACCTCATCTAAAGTACCTGTAGCCTCTTTGCGATAGCGGGCAATAAAAGGCACTGTGCAATCTTCAGCCAGTAAGTTAATCGTCGCTTGAACCTGCGCCACGCCTATTTTCAGCTCATCGGCGATGGCCTTTGCATAGTTAATTGTGGTCTTTTCTGTCGCTTTTGCCTTAGTAGTTGGCTCGATAGTTTCAGTGCCTGTCATATTCTCAATTTCCCTGTAAACATCGCCTTATAGTACGATACTCGGCCGATTTTCTCCTGAACAGTGTTTATTTTAGTCAGGTGCTAGAATGCGATAAGTTATTGATTCAATTAGTTAATGATTTGAGGAGCGGCCCATGTTGAAGACCCTGATCAAAGGAAACCTGCCTTTACTGAAGACAATCTTCATTGCTGGGGCTGTAGTAGGGGCGGCAGCAGGCTCTGTTGTATCTCTGGGCGTCGGTTATGCCCTAGGCAATTTATTCGCGTCTAAATCGGGCAAAGAATTGCGCGACGATATAGCAGAAAAGGCTAACGAATTTGCCGGTGGCGTTAAAGATAAATTTTCTGCCACAGGCTGCTGCGAAGACGAAATATAAGCCTGGCCCCGCAGTCAACACAGAAAAAAGTTGGCGAAAAAAAATAAAAAAAATAGCACCGCATATAGTGACAAAAAAAGGGACGCAATGCGTCCCTTTTAGTTTATTGAACCAATGTTTATGACTAACAGTCTTAAACAGCAGCGCCTAATTTGGCATTCAATGTGATTTTGGCATTGAATAGACGTGAGATTGGGCAACCAGCTTTGGCCTTCTCAGCACACTCTTCAAACTTAGCTTGGTCAACACCAGGAATATCAGCAACAAGATCAAGAACGATTTCAGTTACTGTGAAACCAGCGTCGGTTTTTTCTAAAGTTACTGTAGCTTCAGTATCGATAGACTTAGCTGTCAAGCCGGCTTCGCCAAGAATGTTGGAAAGAGCCATGGAGAAACAACCAGAATGAGCAGCTGCGATTAGCTCTTCAGGGTTGGTTCCAACGCCTTCTTCAAAGCGTGTACCGAAAGAATATTGGGTTTTAGCAAGAACACCACTTTGAGTAGAAATTGTTCCCTTGCCATCTTTTAGACCGCCAGCCCAGTGAGCTGATGCTTTACGTTTCATAGAACCTCCGGATGTCAACTGCACCGCACTTCTGCGGGCAGCTGAATTTGTCATTTTGGTGGTCTCAGTATATAAGATCCAAGCTGGAGAGAGAGTCAATCTAACTTCAACCAAACGGTAATGATACATAACAAAAACCCCAAGTCATGGCTGACAACTTGGAGTTCTTGCATAGTTTATAGAGGTCTGATCGAGCTTTGCCAGCGTTAGCGACGACGACCGCGGCCATCATCAACAATAACGCAGTCTTTATCTTTCTCGTGGTTGTAGATTGCTCCACCAACACCACCGGCGACCATACCTTTGACCATATTCTTCTTATCGCCACCAAATAAGGCTGCACCGCCACCAAGCAGAGCGGCACCCTTGGCAATATCTCCAAGCAGGTCGTCCTTAGGACACTCAACTACCTGCTGGCGAACTTGAGGACGACCTTGGTCGCGGTCACCTGGATAAGGCACACGCTCATCCTTCAAGTGTCCAGCTAGGGTCTCACCTTTGCGGCCACCGCTAACAATCAGGGTGCCGTCTTTAACAATCTCTAGGTCAAAACCTTGACCTCTTGTGCTTTTCTCTTCCTTCTCGGAGGTTCTGTGAACCAAACTGTTGAAGGAATGGGGCGATAGTTTTTGAGCCTCATCGCGCAAAATATTGGCAGCTCTAACACCGTCACCAGTGTCTAGCATTTGAGCCAAAGCATCCGATCTGCGTTCGACTTGGTCATTTGAAATTTCTCGTCCAGCCATGTGATTTCCTCCAAGAAAGTGCGGTGTGTTCACCGATGCCCTTACATTACATTCGAGTTGTGGCAATTTACGGGCATTTGCCAAGCGCTAGAATTCTATCTAGATTAAATCGCAAAAGGCCCTACTGGTAAGGATTTAGAGGAGAAAGTTTGGCCTTATACCCACCCCTAGCCCCCACGCCCACGCCAACACTAGGTGTCAATAGGGCCCGAGAGAAATGACCGGGAAGTTCCTTACGGCTGCTTCTTGTGCGAGAGCTTGCACTCTTGGGCGACAGCTTCTAAACGCCGCTGGGCGACAACGTCAATTACTATTGGCGATTGCTTAAAGCCCATTGCCGAAAGCTGTGCCTTAGCGGCATACTGACGATTAACATCGGCCAGTTGGGCAAAACGAAGGTCCTGATAACGAGCACAGGGGTCTTTATCCATCGCTTGCTGACGCATATCTGCCAAAGAACGAGGCTGAGCCTGAGATTTAGGAACAAACAGTTCTTTAGGGTGGGATGCAGTATCAGTGCGACTAGCTCGATTATCTAGACTGGCGCGAGCAGACATGGCACGATTAGCTCTACCCTGACCGTCGTCAACCAATACCAATTCAGCCCTTCCAGACATCACAACTTTCAAGTTCACACCAACTGATTTATCATCTTTGTTCGCGATCTCGCGCACCATGCGGCTATACTCTCGCGGGCTCATAGATTCAAATTCGTGGCGCAACTGATTGACGACTTGCTTTCCTTGGCCATTGTCAAGCATGGCAGCCAGTCTATCTGACTTTGATTCAACTGATTCAGCAGGTCGGTTGGCAACCATAGTAAGTGCTCCAAAAATAGACAAAGGTCTATTGACACTCTACTGCGAATCTTTGGCACTTTATGGGCAATTTTATGGCAGGCCGATGTTTATGAGCTTTTCGCCGGGGCCGATGTCGCTAGCGCTTCTGGCTCTGGCCCCTCGGGCCGACTGTCAAAATCTAGCCGCGTCTTAAAATCACTGCCAACGACTAGGCGAGCGTCATAGGTGCCGCTACCGTCCTTTTTCTTAAAGCCCTTCACTAAAGCGGTACGACCATGTTCAACTAGACTCTTGAGCTCGTCATCACTTAATTCTTTGCCAAAGACTGTGCGCCAGACTGTGAAATTACAGCCCTCGCGCCAACGGCTGCAGCCAGCGCCCTTGGGTGTGAGCCTGACAGAACCAATTTCTTTGCTCTCAGCCGCGGCCGATTCCGAATTGACCCGACTCTTACATTGCGGACACTCGCCTATACCACTGGCAGCAATTACTCCGCCGCCCAAGTCATACTGAATCTTTCCTTCTTCATTGAGAATCAACTTGGCGTCATACTTGCCGCTGCCGTCTTTTTTCTTGAAGCCCTTAATTATTTTGGTTTCGCCTTTTTCTACCAGATCTTTCATCTGGCTCTCACTAAGCTCTTTGCCGCGCTGCTCTTTCCATATAGAGAAAGTGCAACCTTCTTTCCAGCGGTTACATCCAGCCCCTTTCGGTGTCAGACGCACATAGCCTTTTTTGCACAATGGACAAGTGCCCAAACTACTGCCATCACTAGGTGGAATAGATGGCCCAGAAAGGGCAGCACCGCCGGCGGTGACGTCAGGCAAGATACGACGCACTAAATCAGAAATATCACTATCAAAAGATGCTGGTTGCAATTTACCGTCTTGCATGTCGGCCAGACGCTGCTCCCAGATTGCCGTCAAAGCAATATCTTTCAACTCATTATGGACTTGACCTATCAAAGCTTTTCCTTTTTCTGTGGGCAGAAGAGCTTTTTTATTGCGTTCAACATAACCAGTTTGCAGCAGGCGCTCAATAATAGCCGCGCGAGTAGCTGGCGTGCCCAGGCCCTTTTGCTTCATGTAAGAGGCCAGATCTTCATCGTCTAGTTCTTTGCCAGCATTTTTCATTGCTGTCAAAAGGCTAGCATCGTCATACGGTTTTGGCGGAGTAGTCTTGCCTTCTTTCAATTCAATTTTGCGCTTAGGCACCTGTTGCCCTTGAGCTAAAGGTGGCAGCTGCTGGGCGTCTTCTTGGCCATCTTTATCTTTGCCCTTACCCTTCGCTTTTGGTTCCTCTTTCTCTTCGTCTTTGGCCTTGCTGGCAAGAACTGTCCAGCCTACTTCTTTGATGACAAAACCTTTGGCTCTAAAAGTGTGTTCGGCCAAAGAAATCATTGCCGTGGTTTCATCGCGCACTTCAGGCGGCAGAAAAATACTGAGAAAGCGCGTGGCCACAAGCTGGTAGACATTGCGCTGCTGTAGGGGCAAATTAGCAGGAAGAGCATTGTGCGTCGGAATAATAGCGTGGTGATCTGTTAGTTTGCCATCGTCAACATAGCTCTTAGTTAGCCGCGGACGGATCAAAGCAGCAGTGATACTGCCAGGCACAATGCCTTCTTGAGTAAAGGCATCTTTGACTTCTTTGGTGGCAAGCGGGCCTTTCAAAAGCACCGAAAGAATGCGGGGCAACTCGCCCACCATATCGGTAGAAAGGTGCCGTGACTCAGTTCTAGGATAAGACAAGAGCTTATGCTCTTCATAAAGACTCTGGGCAATATTGAGAGTTTCTTGTGCAGTATAGCCAAAGCGTTTGTTGGCATCTTTTTGCAGTGTGAGCAAGTCGTAGAGGGCTGGTGCGTTAGTGCGCTTCTCTGTGGTAACTACAGATTGCACCACGCCATACTCGCTAGGCTCTACCGCCTTAACAATAGACTGAGCTAAGGCCTTATCGTGCAATCTCGTCTGAGGCTCAGCTTCAGCAGTTGCCGGAGTAATATAGCGAGCAATGAAACCCGGCTCAAAAGTAGCGATGATTTCAAAGAACTTAGCAGAAGTAAATGCATCAATTGTAGTTTGGCGATCAACAATGAGAGAAAGAGTTGGTGTCTGTACCCGACCAATGGTGCACAACTGATTATTGATTGTGGTATAGGCGCGAGTGAAATTAAGTCCAATTACCCAATCGGCTTGGGCACGAGCAGCAGCAGCATTGGCTAGACTATCAAAGGCACTAGAAGATTTCAGTTTGCCTAGTCCATCTTTTATAGCTTCGGCTGTCAGTGAGCTTATCCACAAACGCTCAACGGGCTTTTTACATTCGGCCAATTTATAAATCAAACGAAATATGTGTTCGCCTTCACGCCCGGCGTCTGTGGCGCAAATAATTGAAGTGGTGGCAGGATCTAAGAACAGTTTTTTAATGACATTAAACTGGTGCGCCGATTTTTCAACGACACGATACTTCCACTCAATTGGAATCATCGGCAGTTGCTTCAAGCGCCAAGGCTTGCCCCAAGCTTCATTCATCTCTTCTGGTTCGGCCATGGTCACTAAATGGCCGAAAGCATAGGTGACGGCATAGTCGTTTCCTTCGAAATAGCCGTCTCGCTTAGTGGTAGCACCGACAACGGCGGCGATATCTTTGGCAACAGAAGGTTTTTCAGCCAGAACGACTTTCATATGGCAACACTCTAGATATGATGTGCCAATGGTATCGCTTTGAGACTAGCTCTTCAACAGCGAGCAGAAGAGATGGCCGATCGATATGCGACGCGGGTCGACTACCTATCCTTTGGATATAAAATCACAGACAGCAGCTATGACATTTTGATCACGTAAGAGACCACGATGACCGAGGTCGCTGACGGGTAGGAATGTTGAATTGACCCACCTGTCGGCAATTATCTGCGAATTTTCCACAGAGGTAATCTGATCATCGCTTGAATGGACAATCAGACCGGGCAACTTAAAGCTTGATGCTAACTCAGAAGTAGTAATGTTCACCCTAACCCCAGCTGCTTGCAAGTGTTGAATCATCTGCTCGACCTGCTGTGGGCTTAAACCCTTGGCGGCAGCAAAAAATCGAGCATAGTTTTCATAACTCTCTGGCGGCGCCAGCAAAACTGCCCTTTCTACGGCCAGACCCTTAGATACGGCAATAGCTAGAGCAGCGCTACCAACAGAATGTCCAACTATCGCCTTGAGCGGGTCGAAATGCTGGGCCACAGCCAAAATACCATCGGCCAGTTGCTCAATACTAGCTGTTTCGCCGCTCGATTCGCCGTGGGCAGGAAGATCCATTGTAACCACGCGAAAACCAGAGGCAGTCAGAGTCGGAACGTACGAAAACATATCTGACTGGTCACCGGCCCAACCATGCACGAGCAAGATTGGTTGGCCGCAACCCCAAGCCCGTACAGCCACCTGACCTCCGCCATGGGAGACGCTCAAATCGGATCTAAGCAAATCGACTTTAGGTTGACGCAGCACCCGGCGTCGGCCGCCAGGGGTGAGATATTCAAGGGCTACTGCAGCCGGGTCTAAGAGGGTTGCGTGCGGTGCGAGGGGCAATATTTCAGGCTCTGAATTTAACTCTGTATTTAAATCTGGCATCTAATTTGGAATGAATATCCTGAAACGGTTATGGGCAAATATTCCTGGCAGAATAATAGCATCTCACTTGCAAAAAGCAAGTAACAGTACGGGCAATTTGACACACTTGACCGACCGGTCTAATATGAGATTACACCTACAATGGCAGCGCCTTCTAGCCCAACTCTCTATCTGACTAAATCTGTAAACAATGTCAAAACTAGCCAATACGGCAATTTCAATACTAGACCTAGCCCCGGTGCGGGCCGACAAGACGCCGGCCGACGCTCTACAAAAGAGCCTTGCCCTCGCTCAACATGGCGAAAGGCTAGGCTACAACCGCTTTTGGCTAGCCGAACATCACAATATGCCAGGCATCGCCAGTGCTGCTACATCAGTTCTGATTGGTTATGTGGCAGGAGGCACCAGCAAAATTCGCGTCGGCTCTGGCGGCATAATGCTACCAAACCATGCGCCGCTGGTTATTGCCGAACAATTCGGCACACTTGAAACCCTCTACCCTGGCCGCATCGACTTGGGTCTTGGTCGAGCACCTGGTACTGACCGCGCTACCTCACACGCCCTCAGACGCGGGCTTGATTCCAGTGGTCATGATTTTCCTGAACTACTGGCTGAGCTGCAACGCTATTTAGGCCCAGCTACTGCGGACCAAAAAGTAAAGGCCTACCCCGGAAGCGGGTTAGAAGTACCAATCTGGTTGCTTGGCTCTAGTGATTTTAGCGCTCGACTGGCGGCAGAAGAAGGTTTGCCTTTTGCCTTTGCCAGCCACTTTGCCCCTGAAGAATTGTTAGTTGCTATCAAGCTTTACCGCAATAGATTCAAACCATCGAAGGCACTGCAGAAACCCCATGTAATGATTGGAGTGCCACTGGTGGCCGCAGACACAGACGAGCTTGCCAGCATTCTGGCGACCACACCGATGCAACGGGGCTTGTCACTAATTCGCGGCGAGAACATGCAACTCAAGCCACCAGTATCTCTAGAGCAGATGGAAACTCTTTGGTCAGCCAACGAGAAGCAAGCAGTGTTTAGCCGTATGGCCATTGCCATCATCGGCGGTGTCGAGACAGTAAAAACAAAACTCGAACGGCTGCTAGAAGTGACCGAGGCTGACGAACTAATGTTTGTCAGCGATCTTTACGAACAGCAAGACCGGCTGCGTTCTTTTGAAATAGTGGCGCAAATTAAGAATGAGTCAGGCTGCTTAGGCTTTAAAGAAAACGGGAATCTCTTAGTCAACTAAATGGCTGGGGAAAAATTATGAATAAAAGCCTTGCCCTACTGCTAGTAATATCTGGCCTTGCCTTGGCCGCGCCTACACTAGCCGTCGACCCAGTTTCATTCGAAGACTACAAAAACACTGTTAGTAAAATTGACTGGAAAGACCGGGTCATAAGTTTTGAGCAATTCCAAAAAGATTGCCTAAAACCGGGTGTGGTTATTCTCGATTTGCGTACCGAAGCCGAATACAAACAAGGTCATATTAAAGGCGCCCGACTTATGGGCGCAGACATAAAAGAAGAAAAGTTGAAGCAGCTTGTGCCTGATAAGAACTGCAAAATAATTGTCTACTGCACCAATACTTTCTTTCCCACTCGGCGCATATCACTAAATAATGTCTGCCTGCCGCAAATGATTGCTCTAGGCTACCCCAATGTATTTGTCATAGAAGAGATCTGGCACAAAAATTTTGACCAAGTAGAAAAGCTGAAGCAGAGCAGTCTATGGCAAAATAATTCAGAAGTAAAATAGTTCAAAAGCAAAAATAGTTCAGAAGCAAAATAATTCAGAAGCGAAATAGCAAATTCGCTCTAATTCTATCTACCAGCTATTCTTTTAGCCTGCTATTCCATACAAAGACTAGCGCGACACTTTGCAAACTCTGGCTCGAATCTATCGTAATACTGCTTTTCACCGGTGTAGCTCAAGGCATAGACATGCTTTTTGCCAAGAGCCATAGCAAACCACTGGCGTAGTTCTTTATTCTGACCGACTACTGTAATTTCAACTTCTGAGGAGGGCAGGGCACCGAGAGTAGCTTTTTTAGTGCTAGTAGCACTAGCTTTCAGGCCTTTGCTCTCGTACTCGGTTTTCAAAGTTGAGACAAATGTACTAAATTCGCTGTCTATATCAGCTTGCCCTGCATCAGTGCGACTTAAATAGGTTAGCTCAATTACAGCCATGCCATCACCGTCTTTTTTCAACGCCCGAAGGCGCCCGCCAGCCATCTCACGCCCACTATTAGGCCGGGGCGCATTCAGTTCACTGACCTCCCAGCCAGAAGGTAGGCAGACAACAAATGGCCTGCCAAAATCAGTTATTCGGCTGGCTGTAGGCTGCGGGGAAACGGACGGAGTCACAGGGTCGGCGGCCAAGGCCGACGACATAAGTAACTGACAGGCCAATAAAGCCAACCAAGATTTTCGCCACAAATTCATAACCGACCCCTATATCTGCTTCAAGTTTATTGGTGATACTGCCCCTGACGTAAGATTAGCCAGAGAGTGCCAAATTAATTTCGACTTGCTGCAATTGACCAAAACCTGCCAGAGACACCCTAAAGCAAAGCCTATAAAAGGGTACATAAATCTGGTACAACCTAGTTGTCTTTTAAGGATAGCGCTTGAAATTCTGCCCTAAATGCGATGCTCGCTTTGAAACGCTCTGGTCGAAGTGCCCAGTCGATGGTCACGAACTAGAACATGAGCAAGCCGATCCTATGATCGGCCAAGTTTTTGCCGACCAATATGAAATTATCTCAGTGCTCGGCACTGGGGGTATGAGCGTAGTTTACAAAGCACGCCATCGCCTCATGGATCGCATCGTAGCGATTAAGCTCTTGCATGATGATTCAGACAAAGTCGCAATGGAACGTTTTAAACACGAAGCCAAAGCATCTAGCTCACTAAAGCACCAGAATATTATTAGCATTTACGACTTTGGCATTGTCGGCTCTCAAGCATACCTAGTAATGGACTGCCTCGATGGCAAGAATCTCAGTGAAGTGCTAGACGAAGTCGGCCACATAGCCCTCGACAGAGCAGTTCACATATTTCGTCAAACCTGTATGGGTTTAGAGCATGCCCATAAAAACGGCATTTTACACCGAGACTTGAAGCCCAGCAATCTGGTTTTGATTAAGGGTGAAGACGGCTCTGAGCTAGTGAAAATAGTCGACTTCGGCATCGCCAAATTGCTTCCGAACGCCGACAAGGAACAAACCAGGCTAACCCAAACCGGCGACATCTTTGGCAGCCCACTTTACATGAGCCCAGAGCAGTGCCAAGCCAAGCCCCTCGACAATCGCTCTGATATTTATTCACTCGGCTGTCTTATGTATGAGTCTCTTGCAGGAGTCGCTCCGCTACGAGGAGACACCGCCTACGACACCATGACCATGCATGTCAGCCAGACGCCCCGCTCGTTTAGTGAGGTGGTGCCCGAGCTAAATATCAATAAAAGTATGGAGGCTCTAATCTTCCGCTGCTTAGAAAAGCTGCCTGAAGACCGCTACCAGTCTATAACTGAAGTACTGCAAGACTTACCGACTATTCAACCTCAATCAGGTTCTGTCAAAGTCAAAGCGGTGCAACATCCTACCAAGCAGCGCCTAGAGATCAAATACTTACGTTATGCCTTCTGGACTCTATTTGTCGGTGTCGCCGCTATCCTGGCTTACATGTCCTGTGATAACGGACCAGAGCCAGACCACGGCACTGTGCTCTTAAAAACCATATGGAACAGCCAAACCACAATTGCCCAAACGCTGACAGACAGTCACATGTACGATCAGGCACATTGGCTCTTAACTTCAGCTGAAAATACAGCTCGCACTAAATTTTCCAATCGCGGCCGTTTAATGACGGCATTGCGTATGGAGCGCACTCTCTTTACCAAGGCAAAAATGTTTGACGAGTTGCAGGTAGTCAATGAAAAGATTGCCAAACTCAATAGTCAGGTTTTGCTTGAAGCCTACGACACTCTTCTCAAAGAGTTAGACGACTTAGCTAAGCCCGGTAGCGAATCGCAAACAGGCATGAAGCGAATTCTTGCCCCGATTACTTTTACTACAATTGATCATGTCAATCGCGGCCTCGCCGGTGCCGCCATGGATAAGCATACAGAGACCCTGCTCACGAAGGCCCGCATCGTGTATAGAAACCTGCTGGGAGATGACAGCCCACAGGTTGCTGGCATCGACATGCTTTTGGCTGAATGTTACAACCGCCAACAGAGACTACCAATGATGCGGCCACTACTGGCAGAGGCACTGTCTATCTACGTAAAAGCGGCCAACAACAACAACAGTAAAAATGGCAGAAAAAGAGTCTTGGCTCTAATTAAACTTGGTCAGCTCGACCGCGACGAAAATCGATATGCGGATGCTGAGAAAGAACTAAAAGAAGCAATGAATTTGGCAGAAGGGTCTTTTGCCAACGACAAGACTCTGCTTTACCAAGCTCTAAACAGTTACGCCTGCTACTTAGCGCAGACGGGCAAAGAACAAGAATCAAAGGCAATGTTTGCTAAAGCCGACTCTATCGCTACAGAAAAGCTCATGCAAGAGTAGGCACCTACTAGACTACCTCACCTAGCACCACCAGCAGTATTGTTAGGTAGCAAAAGGCAGCAATCACAGACTGATAAGAGAATTAGAAATAACACGCCAAGAGCAATACCTGTTTGGGTCTTGCCTATCATATCCACACGAGTTGATCACAAGTTCTATGTATTATCAATACCTGCTTCATTGGCGAAATGATGGAGGCAAAATGACAAATTATGCTAATCAGAATAGAGAACAGAAATGGTTTACTATGAGAATGAACATTAAGACCCAGGCTGGAATGCTGCGCCAATATCAGATGGAAGAGCAGGAACGGGGATACAAGATTCAGACCCTTGAGTTCAGGTCGCCTCAATACATACTGAAAAATTTTATCAGTGGCAATTCACCAATAAGAGTGGTGCATGTACCTGGCAAAAAGCTGCGCCACATGCAAGGCCGCAATGCCATCAAGGCAGCACTTGAGAACCTTACTTTTCTCACAAAGAGTATCTTCTTGTTTAGTGCCCGCTTAGCTGAGCGTGGTTTCGCCATGACCATGTCCCCGCCACAAGCAAGATTAGCTGGGCTCTATAGTGCCGGCTTGGCTGCTCTAGTATTGGTGGTAGGTTTATCACTGCAACTCCAGGCTAAGAACGCCCCAACAGCTGTCATTGCCTCGCACCATACACTTTCAAATACTTACTCAACTGTAGGTCAAAAACAAAAACGTTCTCTCTCTTCAACCCAGCAAAAGAAATTTCACTTGCAGGTCAAAGGCTTGCTATAACTATGTGAATGTTTGAAGAGCTAAAGACAGATCGCCTTGTAATTCGCAGCCTTACCACTGCCGATACAGAAGCTATGCATGCCTATCGCTCGAAAATCGAAGTAGCGCGCTTTCAAAGCTGGCAACCACAATCGCTCGAACAGGTGAACGAACTAATCAGAAGCTTGAAACCAGAAAATTTCAATGCCACCGGAGAGTGGTACCAAGTTGGTATCACTCTCAAAGAAAATCAAATACTAATTGGCGATCTTGGCATACAAATTAGTAGCACCGATTCAAGACTGGCCGAAATCGGCATCACTATTCATCCCCAATATCAAAATAAAGGCTACGGCAAAGAAGCTTTATCTGCCTTACTCGACCTGCTTCTATATAAGTTGGGCAAACATCGCGTAACAGCTTCAGTCGACCCGCGAAATTTGGCCTCGATGGCTTTAATGAAACGGGTTGGCCTGAGACAAGAAGGACACTTTGTCAAAAGTTTATGGATCAAAGATACCTGGGTCGACGATGTCATCTTTGCGGCTTTAAAAAATGACTGGCGAAATTCGACTTTTCCATGATCTACAATAGGCAGAAGTAATAGAGCAAGCATGCTCGCAGTTGTCAGCAGGAGCCCAGATAGAAGATGTCATCAAATCCTCCTCAAGCAGGCCGCCTCCCGGTACTCTTAAACTTGACGACCAACGAAAGCTATACATTGTCAGGACCGACCATAAACCTAGGCCGTGCCCCAGAAAACCAAGTGATCTTGCCAGAAGATGGCTACGCCTCAGCCGATCATGCCAAGATTTACTGGGATCAAGGTCGCTGGTGGTTGGAAGATTTGATGAGCAGTAATGGCACAACAGTCAACGACAAGTTGATTTCTACACCTTATCAATTGGCGCCCAATGACATTATCAAGATCGGTCGCACGACCTTCCGCATCGAATAAGAGCAAGCGATCAAGTAAAGAACATCAATCTATCTAGCTAGCGCTGTCCGGGTGGCGGGCCGTCGTACTGCCAGAACTGGCCGCTTTCATCAGCATCGGTGGTGGCTGCAGGAGTTTGAACTGGCGGTGGGAAATTGACCGGCGCAGACCCAGCACCTGGCCCAGTACTAGTACCAGTAGGGTAGACCCGCTGACCGTTAACCATATGGAAGGAGCCATCATCACTGCCAGCTGGCGGTGTTTGACCAGCCTGACTAGGTTGACCAGCTTGATTAGGATTAGGCGCACGGGTGCTCGGTGCGCTAGTGTTTACGCCAACGGTCCGCGCATCTTCAACTACCGCTTTGGGCTCAGGCTTAGGCGGGCGAGGCATCAAAATCATAAAGGCAATAGAAGCGACAAATAGCAGAACACCACCAATAGACATGTACACCATGTCTCGTTTGCGCTTCACCTCCACAGGGCAATTGACGGTCATATAGTTGCCGTCGGCGCGTTTATAAAGGGTGGCATTGCGGCGATTCTCCCTTTGGAAAATCAGCTCATCAGCCTCTGGTTGCTCTAAACCAGCAAAGTTATAAACCGGTGTTCTGCAAAGATCACAATAGCGAAAACGTTCTTTGCTATCAGTGGCATCCCAAACAAAGGCGCAAGGTGTCGCCTTTTTCTTGCATTCAATGGCAATAAATGGCTTGACCGGTTCATGGGCTCGCTCAAGTAGCTGTTCGGCCACTCTTTCTTCCATCTTTGCTTCAAACTTAGAAACTGTATCCCACAATATGCTGTGGTCAAGCATGGTCTTAGCCACAAAGTGCTGCCGTTTTGGTTTAGGGGCCAGCTCTAAACTCGCTTCTGGCGCAGTTTCTGAACCTGCTGGCAAAGCTTGCGCAGCTAGCTCGGAAGACTCAGTGGCAACATGCAGCTGCTCTTGGCCAAAGCTGCCTAGCGCAGACTCTTGCAGAGTCTTAGCAATCTTCCTTACTCTTTTTTCACGAGATCCAACCTCCGGCACTGCTAAAGAGTCAGCCGGTTTAGCCTCAGCGGACTCAAGTTCTGCCGCAGCAGAAGCGGCTTGAGCAGCTTGTTTGACAGCATCAAGATTGATCTCATTGAAGAGCAGAGTCTTGGCAACCCGCCTAGCCGATTGCTTTTGTGCTGTCTGCCGCTTTTTCTCAAGCTCCTCAGCACTGGCAGCTTGCTCAACAACAGGAAGAACTTTCTCAGTATTAATTGCTTCTTCACTAGTACTTACCTGGACATCGCGATGATGCGACGCGGCATAGGCCTCAATAGCTTCAGGCGTTGGAACATTAAAGAGCATCGTCTTGGGCACTCTTCTAGGCTTTTCGCCAGCAGAAGAATGCGGTTCTGGGCCAGAATCTTGGGCCGGTTCGTGTGCGGAATCTTCAGTCATAATTAGAGTCTTTTGCCCAAACTAGCACTACCGACAACCATAATACCGTAATCCAATTACGGCAATTTACGCCAATTAACGGCAATTTACGCCAAATTACGAATGAATCTACAATTCTAATCTCGACTCCCTCTAAAAGTTGAGGTCACTGCGTATATTTAGGTATGCGCCAAAGCAAGAAATGCTCGGCTTCTAAAGCGGAGAGAAAAGATGGACAAGGTCAGACTAAGAAAACAGACCAGGAAGGCTCGCGGCAATTCGATAGTTGAATTTGCCCCGGCCCTGAGCATACTATTAATCTGCTTCTTCTTTCCGCTGCTCGATATGCTAACAGTGCTTGTCTCTTACGGCCTTTGTATGGTTCTCAACTACAACCAAGTGCATGAAGCATCGCTTCTTCAAAAAATTGACACGGAGAATCCAGCTGGGGTAGTGCGCAAGGGCATTCCGGACCAATGGTTATCAGGAATGGGCCACCTAGTTAAAGTACAAGGTTATCCCCAAACTGAGATTTTCTATCGCGATGGTGAGACCGGTCCAGACAAAGTCACAGACCGCATTGTCATGGTAAAAACCACAGTGGTTGGTAGTCCCTTTCTAACAATTCCATTGCCTGTTGTGAACGTGCCGGGGCTGAACGGCCCTATGACTTTTCAACTTAGTTCAGAGCGCCAAATGGAAAACCCAGACTATGCACCATAGAACGCCAACAAAGAAGCAGGAGAGAGACCAGGCCATGAAAAGCAGAGGCAAGCGGGGAAGTGGCTTAATCGAAGCCATTCTGGCTGCAACAATTTTGGTTCCTATCGCCCTATTTCTCCTTGACTTAACAGTGATGATCATTGCCAACTCGATGAATGATACTGCTGCCAAAAACGCTGCCAGAGCGGCAGCCAATCAGCCTAATGGCGGAGCAGCCCATGCCGCGGCCCTAAAAGCATTGGCCAGTTTTCAGGCATCTTCAATCGTAAAAAGCCTTGCTCTCAGTGAATTTGACTATCCCGCCAAAGGTGTTGGTTCGGTGTCGGTAGTAACAGTAATGGAAGTCAAACTACCAGTACCTGTTCCCGGCTTCACTGGTTACACATTCAAAGCTGGCGATGTCGAACCAATCGTCGGCACTGAGATTCAGCCATAACATATTATTTTGAGCTTGCATTTTTGGAGGGTCTAGGCCAATGAGCACTGTGGCAAAACGAAGCAAACGAAGCAACAGCCGCAAGCGAGGTTCAGTAACAGCCTTTGCTGCAGCACTAGCATTAGTCCTGATGGTGCTTGGCATTGGTTTTATCATTATCTCACTGTATATGGGCGGACAAAGAGAAACCAAAAACGCCACCGATGCTGGTGCATTGAGTGTGGGCAAGGAAGTGCTGAACGAGCCCAGCGTAATGTTAACACCAGCAGCAAATCAGAGATGCTTTCTCGATTGCACCAACGACACCATAGATAACAGTGTAATCGGCGACGGTCGAGTTAACCTCAATCGCATTAACCGAGTATGGTCCAAGGCTATGCTGATTGCCATCAATGCCGAAGACAGCAATGCCGGAGGCGGAAAAGGCAACGCCGACTCTGCCTTCCAAGGTGCTGAATCAATTAGCAATGCCCTCGCAGATAAACTAACGGATGCCACTAATTTACATGGATTCTTCAACAATCTTTCTACGAAAAATTCAACACGTATGATCGGCGTCGACTCGCATACTCAAGTCAAAGCGGGAGCTGGCTGGCAAACTTCGCTGATGGACAGAGATGCCGAAAGCAACGTAGAGCTAACAGGCAGTGCTGCCGATAACTTCTATCTGCCACCTGGTTTTTCCCTGCCCGGGGGTTGCAGCACAAAATGCACGCGCGATCCCGTTCCTGGCGAAGTGGCCAATACTACCTTTTTAAAAGGCTACGCACCTTTGCAAATTGGCAACCACGAATTCTGGCAAGTACCATTTAAGTGGAATGACAAACCACACCTAGTATCAAGCACTCCATTTAACGCCGATAAAGCTAGCACCAAGGCAACAACGTGGAGTAAGCCTGTACCTAATGCCTACTCGGTAGAAGGCCAAGCCATCAATCCTGGTGCGACAGCTGAAACAGCATCATCATGGGTACTGAGCAACCCCAGACATCCATTCAAGTTAGCAGCACCACATTCATTTTTGAAAATACATATAGACCAGATGAAATGCCATTGGTTCTTTTATGTGCCGCTAAAAGTAGAAGGCTTTAGCACTCAAAACTATGACTTCACACCCACAAGTCTCACTGGTGCAACCCATTTTCCCGGCGGAGTCGGCAGTGTTTCACTAACACCGCCAGCTCATATGATTGGGTTAGATGTAGTCGGACGCAGCCTCGACGATGTCATTTTTGGTATACCGAAAGGCAATACAGACAAACTAGAAAAATACATGGTCGGCCGTGCCAACGAAATGATCAGCAAACCTGGAGTAGAGATAACGGCCAACAAGCTTCATTCCATTCTCGGTGATCCAGCTACAATCGCTTGGCTAATAGCGGGTGAAAAAGACTTCTATGTCTTCAGCAAAGATGGCGCCACATTAGAATGCCAACCAAAAGCACTAGCGATGGGGATGGCACCGACATGGATGCCTCTAATAATTGGCGAAGCGGCCGACGGCAATGAAGACAAGCTAATACCGGATGCTAACATGCCCTCTGTTGTCAACCCGCCAATGCCCACCAGCCCTGTTCCCATAATATTTTTCACACCAGCTCCACCTTATGTGCCTAACGTCAGCTGGGTACTGTGGGACAAAGATGTCTACTGGAAGAACGGAACGGGCTACAATGGCAACCTCGGAGAAGTACGAGTGAAGCGTTGGAATGAAGTTCACAGCGTCGGCGTTTGTATACCAATTATTTAGACTAAAGGGGAAATAAAAAATTGAAGTTCAATTTGATTCTTCCAACTTCGCTGATGTTACTGACCGCACTTGGTCCTATGTCAGGGCAGAGTTTATTGGGTGGAACGGCCTCAGCTCAAGCCCCACAGAAAACAGCCCCAAAGACTTCTGCTAAAGATGTTGAAGCTGCCAAACTACAATTAGGCACTATTATGGCTGCCAACAATATGCGCATGACCACACAAGTGCCTAGCAATTTTCCGGTGCAACCGTACACCAGCAATGTCACTCAAACAACCTTTATTAACTCAACAAAAGGCTCTCCAGTCGCCAATCTAAGTATCTGCACCAAAGACTCGCCAGAAACAGTTTTTCAATGGTATCAACAGGCCCTCAAAGCGGCGGGCTGGTCGCTTAGAATCGCCTCACCTAAACTAATGGCAAAGATTGGCAGCCAGGGCCAGCTATTTATGCTCGACGCCGAAAAAGAGAAACAGGGCATAAAATTGCTATGCATTTTAGATAAAGCAACCAAAGGCACAACTGTTACAGTAGGCTGGCTGAAAAACCGGTAAAGGCGAGATAGTAGAATGGATAACGGCAAGAAGCTAGTGGGCGCTGTTATCGAAAAACGCTTCAAGCTTGAAAGTGTGATTGGCCGCGGTGGGCTCAGCACTGTCTACAAAGGACATCATGAAAAGGCTGGTTTTCCGGTAGCCGTCAAAGTTTTGCATGCCGACTATTCTGACACCGATGAAAGTCGTGAGCGCTTCAAGCGCGAAGCGGCCATTATCAATCATTTGAATCATCCCAATATTGTTCATATGTACTCCTATGGCTTCCTTTCTGATCAAACAGAAGGATTAGAACCGAGGTACAGACCCGGCTCTGAACCCTTGCCTTATCTTGTACTCGAACACCTTGCAGGCTATGGTCTCGATACTATTCTTGATCAGCGCTATCGGCTCTCAGAAAATCTCGCTTACCGCCTCATCGCTGGAGTGATTGAAGGTTTGCAGTTTGCCCACGATATGGGGATTGTCCACCGCGATATTAAGCCAAGCAATGTCATGGTCATAGATGAGCTAAGCGACGACGACAAGTCTTATCCGGGGCCATATTCGCAGCACGTCAAATTGCTTGATTTTGGCATAGCAAAATGCAACGCCTGTAACGATGAGAAACCAGCTCAGCTCACTCAACCAGGGTTTGTCTTTGGTAGTCCGCTCTATATGAGCCCAGAGCAATGCAAAGGCCAAGAAGTAGATCAGCGCTCAGACATCTATTCACTGGGCTGTATGTACTACGAAATGCTTAAGGGAGAGCCACCGTTCAAAGGCGAAAGTGCTGTCCATACTTTTGCCATGCACTTATATGAAAAGCCTGTCGCTCTTAATATAGGAACTGGTGATGGTTTCGTCTCGCAAGAATTGAACGACATCGTTCTCAAATGCCTGGAAAAAGATAGAGAAGCCAGGTGGCACTCAGCCAGCCAACTGCGGCAAGCCTTGAAAGAACTATACAAATTCTAAAATTAGGCCCTATAGGTGGGCGGGAATGCCTTGTAGGCGCAGGAGATCAACTAGTTGTTGCCCTTCTATCAATTGCACGGGCTTGCCATCGGCAAACTGCCAGGCATCGGCACCAAGCTTACTGGTGGTAACAAGAATGGCCTTGCTAGCGCCTTCGTGCTGCATGGCACCGTATAGATCACGCACACAAGAGACAGGCACTGTGCGCTTGTAACGCTTAGCCTGAATGACAATTTTGCCACCTAGAATTGGTCGTTTATCTAGAGCGACAATATCAATGCCGCCATCATGAGAGGCCTTGGTCAACTGAGTCTCAAGACCCATACGCACTAGTAAGTTAGCAATGAGATGCTCGAATTCGACAGGATCAATAGACGTTAAATCAAGCGAGCTATCTTTTGCGGCAAGATTTCCCTTGGTACTTTCTTTGGTACCTGCAGTGGTGCGCAAAGGCTGTATGGCATTTATCGGAGTGCTGGCATAAATAGAAACAGCAGAAGAGTCAGTGCCTAAACGAGCCCCCAGCTTGCGCAAGCAGGCCATCTTATCAACCCGAGAAATATCAAGCATGGCCAAATCTTCACGAGTGACTCTAACAGAGAGCAAGCAGCCGCGCTGATCTTTACCAGTCTCCGGAACCAAAATTTTAGCAAAGGCATTGAAAATTACACTATCGAGAGCACCAGCCCGATCGTTCAAGAGAGCATCTGCAGCCATGCGCAAGGCCCATGAAGCAAGAAACTGACGATACTGGCCACTGCGGTCTTGCTTGCTAGCCTCAAGATAACGCACACTCAAGGAAGACTTGGTGAACTTTGCCCCCTTATGCTTGGGGATAATGTCAAAGCCTGGTGCCTCGGCATCAATTACCAACTCACGTTCATGAGCGGCATAGGCAAAAGACAGACTATGTTCAAAAAGCTGAGCGATGGCCGACTTAGTAAAAAAGAGCTGATAATATTTGCAAATGGCTTCAGGTTTCATTGCTAAATAACTGGCCTTGAATTTAGCACCATTGCTTTCTTTAAATTTGCGCCGAGCCGCTGCTTGAGCCAGAGCACTGCGAGCCTTGCTTTGTCGCCTAGAACTGGCAATATTAGAGGTCACACGACGCTTCTTTTCGCCAAACGGCCCCCCGAGATATAAGTTAGCCGCCGTAGCAAGAAAGGAGGCAATCGCCATAGATGTGTGCACTGGAACAAAAGCTGCAGCTAGTAGATACAAAATCACCCAAAGCGGTACACAGACTAAAGCGGCAATAAAATAGCTGGTAATTTCATGATTCAGCCTGGGCGAAAGAGCACGAAAATTCTGAGGGAAACTCTGAGTTAGATTTGGACCTCGAGCAACATAAGTTAAAAGCGCCGCACAGACTACCGCGGCAAAGGCAGCAGCAATCTCAATATGTTTGGCACCATAGAATTCAAAAGCACCAAATGTCAAAGCAACGAAGGCTGGCAGTAAGACAACAAAGGCGACAAAAGCAGTGGGCCAATTGAAACGGTCGTCTATCTCACCTGTAATATCAATACTGATACCAGAGAAACTAGTGCTTCTCTTTCCAGACGACTGCGCATGCAGGTTGCAAAGAGATTCGATAGACTCTTGTATCTGCAAGTTATACTGTTCTACTTCTTCAGAAGTATTCAGCCTTTGCTTAGATCTAGAGCTAGTCGAAGTCGAAAGCAATTGACTGTTCCCTTAAATATCACCTGCACCAAAGTCATTATGCCCGCATAACACGTGATTACAACTGACTTTCAGACAATTGCCAGATCTAAAGTAATTACCAGACACTGAGAGCTTGCTAAGATCTACTTCAACTCAGAGTTAAGAATGTTAGCAAGACGGGCACCAGCTAGAGCCACTCTGCGCTTGGCCACCTTTACTGCTGATTTTTTATAGGCCGGTGTCAACTTCTCAACTCTATCTGTAATACCAACAGGGGCAACATATACTTTGCTCTTGCATAGTGCAAAACTTTCTTTCACCCATTTACTTACTTGCAGATTCTTTGCTTGCTTTGATGAACTCAATGGCAGTGTAGAAACGAAAGCCATGACCTGAGCCGGATTGCGCTCAGTACCAAGCACTTCGTCCCAATAGCTATGCAATAGTGTTGGCGGCTCAGTATCATAGATTTTTACGGCATTACCACCACTATCGCCATCAGGCAAACCCTTTGTAATACGATTAATGCAGTGCAGCGGCTGATGTAAATCACCAACAAGATGCAGCAACCAATTGAGATCATAAGACTTAAGTTGATCAGAACTATCTGAAGCTAACGTAGCGCGACAGACAGCAATTTCAGTTTCACCATTAGGAGTAGGTACAGGCAATAACTTTGTTTGATCAGGACTAAAAGGCAAATCAACAAAGTGCCAATACTTATGCAAAAATTTATCGCTATATCCTATATTCAAGCTCGATGTAATACCGTCGGGCCGATAGCCTTTGTCCAATCCATCGGGCTTATAGCTGGTATCGCCCTTGATGGCGTCAGGCCAAGTGGCTGCAAGCATGAACAGCATCATATTTTTATCGCTTTCAACCAAGTCAGAACGAAAAGATGCGAGCCAAGTTGAATAGCTCGGATTAAGCCTAACAAGCTGGTCAGTGCGCTTGCGAACTTCCGGCTTCAGTTTTTTGTAGGCAATACCAGCCACAGCCATGTGTCCAAAATCATCCCAGGCCAAGACTGGACTTGGCACCATAAGTAGTATCGCTATACTGAACAGGCTAGAAGCGAAAAATCTCTTGTTCATCTTTGGCTCGTTGGCAAAAAAAGTGTTGGCCAGTTCAATATTCTACCAGCAAGAGATAGTGCTATTGGTAAAAATGCAGAAGGCGGCCCATATAGGCCACCCTCCGCTCTTTCTCAGAAATTCGGCTTACTTGCGAACAGCTTCTTCGCCAGAACGCGTCACATCTTTAGCACCACCAGCCTTGAAAATTTCTTCGGCTTGCTTGGCTTGATCACCATTTTCAGTGTGAACAGATAGAAGAATGTTGCCATCACGCAACTTGCCTTCATACTGCTTGGCTTCATACTCTGGCATGCCTAAACCAATTAAGCCGCCAGCGACGCCGCCACTAGCAGCCCCAATAGCAGCTCCACTAAGAGCAGCCATAATCGGTCCAGCTGCTACAAATGGGCCAACACCAGGAATAGCCAAAGCGCCAATACCAGCCAGCCAACCCAAAGCGCCACCAAGAACAGCTCCAGATGCTGCACCAGTCGATGTGCCTTCCGGAGCTTTACTGTGCTTCTCTGTACCTAGATCGCGCACGCCGCTTCTATCTGGCATCAATACTGAAATGTCAGTATTGAGAAATCCAGCTGTTTTCAGCATATCGACAATACTTTCTGCTTGTACTTCAGTCGGTACAATACAAATTACTGCTTGTTTCATAATCTCTCCAATAGTTGTTTGCGTTGCCCTCACTGACTGGTGAACTTCACGTAAGTTCCCAGCGGCAAATTGTCAACAGCTAGGTAAAAGAGCAAAACTGTTTTTAATTAGAGCAAATTGACTGTCTATCATTGCCCAGTCAGCTGCAGCAATAGCCTTTTCTAGTTCCACGCAAGCATTTTGATCTTCAGTGATATAGAAAGGAAGGCACAACCCCTTTAGTCGATGGGCAATTGCTTTGACATCAGATAAGTGGCGAGCAGCAATGGCTTCGCCTAGCTCTATCGATGTCTGCGTCACACCTTGCACAAATTCATTCATTAACTGCACGGCAGTATCTCTATCCATCGAACTTTCCCACTCAACAAAAGTTTGATGATACTTTTTCATAATAGATTCAGAACTATTAGCATCTTGAACAGGGTTGCCCTCAGTCGGACTGAGCCAGCGCCGCAATATAGTCTCTAGTTTTCTCATATTAACTGGCTTCGTTAAATAGTCGTCCATTCCCGCAGCAATGCACTGCTCTCGGTCACCGCTCATAGCTTGGGCAGTCATGGCGACAATGATTGAGTGACCGCCACTAACTTCTTCCAGTTTACGAATAGCCTTGGTAGCCTGAAATCCATCCATCTCAGGCATCTGGCAATCCATCAATATTAGAGAGTAGCTCGAATTACAGACCGCCTTGATCGCTTCCATACCATTTGAGGCTGTAAATACAGTACAACCAAGCTCCTCCAGCTGGAGAAGAGCCAATTTTTGATTGACTGGATGATCTTCTACTACCAATATTCGACAATTACTAAAGGTCGCAGGCGCAGGGTCAATAATATGAGTGTGCTGAGTTGCCTCAAGCTGATCTCCTGAACGAATACTTGCTAAACAAGAAACTAAACGACTTTCTTTAATCGGTTTTCGCATACAGGCGACAAATCGCTCTGAATAACCAGCCCCAATCCACACGAGAGGCATCGCCATATCTTTTTCGAGGGCATCAGCAAAGGCTATGGCATCTGAGAGATCATTGCCGTCAACTAGAACAAGATCAAAGCTGTCTTTGTTCTGCTCAAGTAGGCTTGAGGCTTGACCATAGTTTAAAGCCGAACTAAGAGTAAGGCCCCAATCTCGACTGTAGGCAGCCAGCACCCGGTTGAATCCGGTCGGAGCATTAACCAAGAGCACACGCAGTCCTGCTAGAAGTGTACGTCTGGCATTCTCGACAGAGCGATCTTTTTCAGCAACAACCGACATCGGTATCTGCACAGAGAAACAACTACCCTTCCCTAATTCGCTCTCTACAACAATACTGCCGCCCATCATTTGCACCAATCTCTTTGAGATTGAAAGACCTAGACCTGTGCCACCATACTTGCGCGTGATTGAACCATCGGCTTGAGAAAACGGTCTGAACAGGCTATCAATAGAGTCATGACTCATACCAATACCTGTATCACTGACCACAAAGTGAACCATGCGGGTGTTTTCTTCTGGCAATTCTTGACCAGGGTCGACAGAGACCTCAATCAATACCTCGCCACCACTAGTAAATTTGATGGCGTTGCTCAATAAATTGACCAGAACCTGACGCAGCCTAGCGCTATCACCAAGGAGTAGAAGAGGAGCATCAGCTGCCACGTAAGACAGCAGCGAGACTCGTTTTCTCGCAGCTGACTCAGCGAACAATTCAATGCTCTCTTCAACAAGTTCTAGCAGATTGAAAGGTGCACTAAATAGCTCCAATTTGCCAGCCTCGACCTTAGACAGATCGAGAATATCGTTGATCAAAACCAACAAACTTTCTGCAGAAGTATTGATAGTAGTGACCATATCTTTCTGCAGCGGGTCAAGATTGCTGCGACTGAGCAAATCGCTCATGCCAATCACAGCATTCATTGGGGTTCGAATCTCATGGCTCATATTTGCCAAAAACTCGCTCTTAGCCTGATTGGCTCCTTCCGCTGCTTCTTTGGCTAAACCCAATTCTGCAGTACGCTGCAAAACCCGATTCTCAAGCTCAAGATTGAGGGCGCGCAAGGTCTCAAACAATAAAGCATTTTCAAGGGACGTAACAATTTGAGCAGAAAGCATCTGCAAAAGATCAATACGATCTGAAGAAAACAAACCAGGTGCGAGATTGTTCTCCATATACATAAGCCCAAGCAATTTTGATTGTTTTACTATGGGGATGCACAATGCTGAGCGAGTCTTGACCGTCTCGAAATATGGATCGCGACCAAATAGACTATCGTGAGTAGCATCAGTCACAGCCACTGTTTCTAAGGTGTGGCGAACATAATTAATGAGTGAATGAGGCAGCATTTTACAACTTGGCAATGGTAGCTCTTCGATGGTGCCGTTTGCCCGTGAGTGCACCACAAGCTCGTCATCTTTCTGCAATATCAGAATGGCATGCTGTGCAGCAGCTGACTCGACCATGACACGCAACAAGGTATCAAGCAGCTTATCAAGCGCGACCTCTTTCGAGATTGCTTGAGCAGCCTTAAAAACGGTCATCATATCGAGAGACCAGGCTGGCCCAGTAGAAGGAATGAGTTCAGGATAAGTGTCATCAATTTGTCTTATCTTCACATTGGCATTCCAACGAGAATAGGCCTCTCGTGCCTCTTTTAGATAGGCCAAGCCAGCCTTAGTCAACTGCCTAGCCAAACAGTATTTGCCAGCCAGCTCAAAAGCCAAGGCCTCAACCTGAACAAAACCACTAGCTTGAGCTGCAGCAATGGCTTGTTCGTATAGTGGCAGCGCCTGAGCATCTAAGCCCCTAATACGAGCAGACTCGGCAGCTACCAAATAGTATTTACAAGAGAAATTGAATGAACCATCTTTAGCCCACTGTCGAAGCTGCAAGAGATGCTCATCTATCTTAAGCAAATAACCACCCTGCGCGTTAGCATCTACATTGTCATAGTTCGCCACCATAGCTAGTGCCACATAGAACCAATACTCACACTCTCCAGCAAAAGTAATATGAGCCCACAATAATGGTTCAGCCTTCTTAGCCATGGCTAGAGAACGGGTGAAGTCTCCTTCTAAATAATAAATCTGAATCATCACCACCTGGTAAAGGGCGGCCAGCAAAATATTGTCTTGAAAAATTTCGGCTTCGTACTGATCGTCAGGAAGCAGCACAGAACCACTAGGCAAGGGCTCCTCGGAGAGCCGATGAGCAATCCTGGTAAAAATCCCAGCAGTATGGCAAAGTACACTATTCGCTTTATTTAACCAACTAATTTCTCGGATCTTCTCTAAGAGCTGAAGCAAAGGACTACCGAGAATGTAAGAATTGACAGCAATATGGCCATAACAAAAACCAGCAAAAGCAATATCGCCAGAGCGCATGGCGGTCTCGGCAGCAACTTCTAAATACTGCCGAGCTAAAGCCAAGCCATCGGTCCAGAACAAAATTATTGCGGTCAGAAACTGCAAGCGCGCCAAGTACCCGTCGAGACCACGCTTCTCAGCTAAATCACAGCTGAGAGTAGCAAAGGCGCGGGCCTCGCTATATTGACCAAAGAGACGAGGCAAAGTAGAGCCAAATTGTGCATAGCCTAAGCATGAGCAGTCGCAATTACCAAATTTTAGACTGTTAGCCACTATACGACAGCCGCCGAGAAAGAATAGATTGCGATCAACGATCATAGTGGCAGTGTTAAGGGTCTGAAAGAGATCAACTATCGTTAGTCCAATAGGATCAGTCATCAAAGGCAAGTCAATTAATTCGGCTATCGACCTTGAGCCAATGGCATCCCAGACAGCTCGATATTCAACGTCAACTTGGGCCCGATCGGGATTTGCAGGAACCTCAACTCCAAGCAAACTCAAGCCCTGCAAACAATGCTCAACCGCCTTGTCATAGCCTGAATTGCAAATACAAATCTCAGCCAGCATCCGAAAAACATTCGCTCTCTCAATAGCACTCTCGGCAAAGGATGAGAGTTGAACAAATTCCTCTTCAGCCAGAGCGAACTCTGCCATTAACCAATAGCACTGAGCATGACCAAAGCGTAAGCTGTAAAGCAATACATTAAAATCAGCCTCAACCAATTCAGTTAATCCAGCTATCCCGGCTAGGCATGCTAGGCCAGAGGCAAAATATTGCAGGGCAGAAGAATAAGCAGTATTCTTCTGGGCCTTGCGCCCAGCCATAAGATTCAATTGCGCCAAGCGTACTCTCTCAGGTGTGGCACAGACCAGAACGGCAGCAAGGTTATATTGATTGACCAGCTCAAAAATAGATTGCTCTAACTCTTCATGGGAAAGTTTCGAAAAAATAAGTCGAGCAATACGCAAATGTTCTACGGCTTTCTGCTCTTCATCAATAAGGGCGTAAGATGCCTGCTGCACTCGATCGTGCAAAAATCTATAAGAGTCCTTCTGCAAAAGCAAAAGCCCCGCCTTTGTCACTTCTAGCAAGGCTTCTTCCAGTTCTGCTGGCTCACGACCATAGACACTAGCGAGGGTATCTAAATCTCCGCAATTACCCAAACAAGAGGCTATTTTCATAAGCTCGGACGCCAGAGATGGCAGTTTACGCAATCGACTAATGAGCAGATCAACAACATTGTCGGCATAATGCAAGGCTTCTAGCTTGCTCAGATCCCAAGTCCAAGCCCCTGTAACAGAGTTGAAGCGTATAAGATTTTCTTGATGAAGAATCTGCAAAAACTGAATGGCAAAAAAAGGATTGCCTTCGGTTTTTCTATAAATTAAGGCAGTTAGCTCTCGGGCAATTTCCCCACTAACTCGCAAAGTGTCTGACACTAGCTCGTTAAGTGAGTCAATACCAAGAGGCTCTAAAGCAATACTGTTGATCTCAATTTCTTCATTGCTGGTGAATATTTCGGCCAACATATGAGTAAGCAGATGATCAACACCCACTTCATTGTCACGAAAGGAGCCAATCAATAGCAAACTAAGATCTTCGCCATCAAGCACCAAGCTCTTGATCAATTGCAAGGTGTCAGCATCAGCCCACTGCAAATCGTCAAGAAAAAGCACAAGTGGATGCTCTGGTCTAGCAAAAACTTTTATAAATTGCCTAAAAATTGTTTTGAATCGTTTAGATTCTTCGCTACCAAGCTCAACAACAGAATGCTGTTTACCAATTAGAAGTTCTAATTGGGGAATTAAGCGAGCCACTAAACCGAGACCAGAACCAAGCTCTTCTTGTAACTTCTCGGTCCAATAGGCAATCTGCTCTTCACTCTCAGTGAGAATATATTGCACCAACTCTTGAAAGGCCTGAGTAATGGTAGCAAACGGAATATCACGTTTGAGCTGATCAGATTTACCGCAAAGGGCAAACCCCCACTGGCGAGCCAGCGGCTCGTAGAGGCTGCGCACCAGCGCTGTCTTACCAACGCCTGAATAGCCACTGACAAGAAGCAATTCAGTGCGATTTGATTTGAGCATATGCTCAAATGCCTGATTCAGCACTAATAATTCTTGCTCACGACCATAGAGCTTCTCGGGCATAGACAAGGTTTTCGGTCTATCCATCGACCCTAATACAAAGTCACCTATAACAAAGTCATTTTGGCTGCCAAAATTCGTCTCTAATAATTTCTCTATATAAGCCAAATCGTAAAACAAGCCTGAAGCAGTCTGGTAGCGATCATCGGGCGCTTTGGCCAGCAGCTTCAGGACTAAATCAGAGAGCATTGCTGGCACTTTCGAGTTGAGGTGGCGCGGAGCCTCTGGCGACTGCGAAAGATGGGCATGAACTAACTCAAGCGCATCGTCAGATTGAAAAGGCGGACGACCAGTCAACATCTCATAGAAAATTACGCCCAGCGAATAGAGGTCACTTCTAAAGTCAACGGCACAGTTCATTCGGCCAGTTTGCTCGGGCGACATATAGGGCAGCGCACCACGCAAACGAGCGGGACGAATCAACTCGACCTTCGAGCGTTCAATCAAATTAAGCTCGCTAGCTTTGCCGAAATCAACTAGAGTCAAGCCAGCAAAACCAGCATTGGTAACGATATTACCAGGGCAAAGCTCACAGTGCACAATGCCCTGTTCGTGAATTAATTGCACGGCCCTTACAAGTCGCAAAGCAGCGATCATAAAAGGCTTAAGGGCAATTGGGCCAGCGGCTGAGGCAATAAGCTCGGACAAAGTCTGAGAACCAGCATCCTCCATCACTAAAGCCGTAAATCCGCCTTCGCTCTGAAGATCTAATACATTCATAACTCCATCAAGTTTGCGCCCCAAAAGAAGCTTGTGCACCTGCCGCAGACGCTCAATATCACTTTCTCGTGGCTTTTCATTCAGCGCCAGCTTAAGGGTAACAAAGGCAGCATTTTTACTGGAATAGGCGCGATAAACGGCATAGCGATTACCCTGACATAACAAAGTCGGTTCGCTAAAATCAACGAAGGCACTGAGCGCAAAATCTAGCGGATGCCATTCGTTAGTAGATTCCTTTCTGCCCATTGAGCATCCCGTTTGACGAGGAAAATTCTTAGCTCCAAAGGTACCTAAGCCTGGTACTGCTATATTCCTCAATACTATTAGAGTTTAACCGGCAGAGTTTAACCGACTTTGGCAGACTCAAGATGGAGCGACAAATCAAGAGCCTTGAGTTTTTGATATTTTAGGGCTGGCGCTGTTATCATTTCTGGCTAGTCTCTTGTTGGCTGCAGCGTCACTTTAATATTGCCGCTTGGTCACTACCCGTGAAACCCTTGAAAAGGCAAAAAGAAAATGAGTATCCATCCATTAGCCGGAAAACCAGCTCCAGCAGACGTTCTTATTGACGTCAAAAAATTGGAAAAAGCCTATTTCGAAAACAAGCCTGATTTTGCTGATCCGGCCCAGCGGGTAATATTTGGCACCAGTGGCCATCGTGGCACATCGACAAATGGCACTTTCACTGAAGCTCATATTCTCGCTATCACCCAGGCCGTCTGCGACTACCGCAAGGCCCAAGGAACAGACGGACCGGTCTTATTTGGCAAAGATACCCATGCCCTCTCAGGCTTAGTGCAAGCAACGGCCTTAGAAGTATTAGCCGCTAACGAAATGGAAGTAATGATTGCTGCCAATGACGGCATCACAGCGGTTCCAGTAATCTCAAGAGCTGTCCTCAACTATAACCGCGACCGCAAAGACCATTTAGCCGATGCTCTCATCTCCACCCCTTCTCACAATCCGCCAGCCGACGGCGGCTTCAAGTACAACCCCCCAAATGGGGGCCCAGCCGATACCGACGTGACAACCTGGATTCAAAATCGGGCCAATGACCTCCTTAAAAATGACAACAAAGAAGTCAAACGAGTAACCTACGAAACTGCTATCAAGGCCAAAACCACTCACACCACTGACTTCATCACGCCATATGTGCGTGATCTAGCCCAAGTGATTGATATGCAAGCAATTGCCAACGCCAAACTAAAGCTTGGTGTCGATCCCTTAGGTGGAGCCTCTGTAGTACTTTGGGAACCGATCAATGCCATGTACAACATTGACATTGAAATCGTCAACAAAAAAATCGACCCACAGTTTGCCTTTATGCCCCTTGATCACGACGGCAAAATTCGCATGGATTGCTCAAGCAAATTTGCCATGGCCAACCTGGTCAAATTGAAAGATCAGTTTCAAGTAGCTTTCGGCAACGACCCTGATGCAGATAGACACGGGATTGTCACACCATCGGCTGGTTTAATGGACCCCAATCACTACCTGGCCGTGGCCATAAACTACTTGCTCACCCACCGGCCAGATTGGCCAATCAACGCAGCTGTGGGTAAGACCCTAGTGAGCAGCTCCATGATTGACCGAGTAGTAAAAGATTTGAAGCGAGTATTGTGCGAAGTTCCAGTAGGCTTCAAATGGTTCTCTGCCGGACTTTTCGCTAGCACATTCTGCTTTGGTGGTGAAGAAAGTGCCGGAGCGACTTTCTTGCAAAAAGATGGTGCGCCCTGGACCACTGACAAAGACGGGCCAGCAATGGCACTTTTGGCCGCTGAGATGCTGGCAATAACCGGCAAAGATCCAGGCGTCCACTACCAAGAGCTAACAGCAAAATTCGGTACTTCTTATTACAAGCGTGTCGATGCTCCTTCTAGTATGGAAGAAAAAGCGGTACTGCTAAAACTCTCCCCTGATGCCGTTCATGCCACAGAGCTAGCCGGAGAAAAAATCGAAGCGAAACTAACCAAAGCCCCTGGCAATGACGCCGCTATTGGTGGCTTAAAAGTAGTGACCGCCAACGGTTGGTTTGCCGCTCGCCCATCAGGCACTGAAAACATCTATAAAATTTACGCCGAAAGCTTGAAAGATGCTAACCACCTCGACACCATCATCAAAGAAGCGCAAGAAATTGTCAGCGCCACTTTGGCTGGTGAAAAATGTTGCCCCTAATCTATCTAGCCCGTCACGGCGAAACGGCATGGTCGCTGACGGGCCAGCATACCGGCTTGACAGACATCGCCCTAACAAAAAATGGTGAACAGCAAGCAATTAGACTAGGCGAAAGACTGAAAGGTCTAGAATTCGCCAAAGTTTTCAGCAGCCCCCTTCAAAGAGCTAGACGCACCTGCGAGCTAGCTGGTTTTGGCCCGCAGGTAGAGGTTCTCGACAATCTCAGCGAATGGCACTATGGTGCCTACGAAGGCGTAACGACCGAAGAAATATTGAAGACTCGCCCAGATTTTGTGCCATTCCGCGACGGCTTCCCTCAAGGTGAGGCAGTCGAAGAAATAGGAGCAAGAGCAGATCTAGTAGTTGCGCGCATCAGAGCCGAACAAAACGGCCACCGTGGGAAAAATATTCTGATTTTTTCCCACGGTCATATGCTGCGCTTTGTCGCCGCTCGCTTTCTCAATCTACCCAGCTCTGATGCCAGAATTTTCAACCTAGCGACTGCCTCAGTCAGTATTCTTAGCTACGATCACAATTTAAGCGAACCAGTGATAAAGCTTTGGAACGACGATAGGCACTGTAGGCAGTAACTCTTATAGATTTTAGCCACGCCCACAAGCAGGACATTGGTCTTCAGTTTTCTTGGGAGTTTGTTTAGCCTCTAATGCCGGGTCAGCTTTAGTTGAAGGCTCGGAATCACTGCCAACTGACTTGGTTTTGCCCTTCTCTGGTGACGGTTTTGCTTGTGCTGGTTTAACCTGTTTGCTCTTGGCCTGAGCCTGCTCAAGAGGCAGTGCTAAGCCACAAGCTAGACTTAAACCCAAAACCGCGCTCAATTTGTCTTTGATAGCAGATGGCAATTTCACAACTTTTACTCCTCAAGAAGCTTTTTCTATTGTAGAGGAGGGAACTTATCTTGGCCAAATCAGACATATAGACTAATCACTTAAACAATTAGCAGTAGCAAAGGGGAAGCAATATGGCTTTTATCGAAGTTATGCCTGTGGCAGGCGGAAAACACCTAATTAACACCAAGTACATTGTATTTATTGAAGAAGACAATCTCTCAGGCTGCATCATTCATCTTAAATATGGCGCAGAAGGCGGTGCCCTAAAAAGCGTGCATACAAAAGTATCGTTGGCCAGTGTATCATCTGATATTTGCAAAACAGCTGTGAGCGCGGTCAAGTAGGGTAGTCATTAGTGAACAAAGAAAGGACCAGAAAATCTACCACTGGCCCTGTTAAGGGATACCTGTTGCCAAGGATAATCGAGACTAAGCTGATATCTATTTTGGTACTGCTCTCGCTTAGCGCCTCACCAGGGAATGCCGAAGCCACGGCACCAAGCACGATGAAAAAATTCGAAGTGCGCTACGTTGCTGATGATATTGAGCCCTCTTCGTTTGGTGCGCAGCCACGCACTTGCTACCGCGCTGGTGATTCATATGGCCGAGTAGAAGAAGCACCAGATCAGCCACTAGGTCTGCACGGACTAATCATAATTGCCGCTCCTGATGTTTGGATCATAAACCTGTTCGACTCAAGCGGCAAACACATTGTCTACAAAACATCCCCAATCCACGCCCGCATGCCAATACTGGCCTCAGGACAAAAAGCTTTCAACGATTTAGAGTTTGGCAAAGAGCTGCAGTTCTTCACCGCCAAAAATATTAGCGCCGCAGAAGGCCCAGAAATCGATGGAGCTAAGACTAGATCTTACAAGTATAGTGAATCATCAATTGATACAGAGCTGCTTATCAACAGTGATTCTGAACCCCTTAGATTGACAATATCAACCCCACAAGGCAAGCGCACCCTAGTTTACTCATCCTACAAAACGCTGCCCTTTGACCCTAACAAATTTAAGCAACCTAGCGACATTTCGTTTTCTGAGATCAATTACGACGATGTAAAAGCCACCAGCGGAAAAGTAGTAATGGGACTACCCGGCTTAAAAGGAGGCGAAAAGGAAGAAAGCGGGGAAAGTGAAGAAGACGATTCTGATAGCGATAATACCGCGCCGAAGATCGAATCAAAGAAGAGTGACAAGAAAGACTCACACTACGGCTCTGATAGCAATGACGGCTCAATGCGCGAACCCAAAACGGCACTAGCAGCCCTGCGCAACTCGAAAGATCTCTGGCAATGGATGACCTATTACTATCTCTCCCCGGTGCCAGATCTCACCCCAGCAGCAATGCATTTACTTGAAGAAGAAGATGCCTTTGATAGAGAAAACGCTCTACCGCCAATTTCTTCTTTTTTTAGCCGCGTATTTTTGCAAAATCCAGAGAAGATTCAGCAGTGGATAAATCAATCTCAAATTACAGATGAGCACAAGAAAGAAGTGCTACCACTAGTGCTAAGACTTACCCGCCTGCCAGCGGCCATAGCCGAAGCTGAAGCAATTGAAAAATCTATTCCAAATGCTGATCGAGTAGTTACACACTTAGACCTTTCACCAGACAAACTAGACACTTTCTACATCTCCTCAGCCAGTGACCTAGACATGCTTTGGGGCTGCTTCTTAGCCACTGGAGACAGGCGTTATGTGGCCAAGATCATAACTACAGTTCCATGGTCAAAGAAACTAACTGGCAGCATCAATAAAATTTCGATTGGAGCAGCAGCGGTTTGGTCACTGATATCAAACGCACAGCAGCACAAGCTCGTTTTGCAAATCCTCAAAGAAGAAAGCGCCGCTAAGCCTGAGCTGCAATACGATTTGAACAAGATCATTGAGAAGGCCGAAAAGGCTCTCTAACTAAAGGTTAGACGACGAAATTCAATATTTCATCGTAGCGTGCAGCCACTGCCGTAATTAATTCTTGAGGTAAAGTTCGGTGAAACTTATCTTGAATTGGTGGCTTGAGAGAGCGGTTGACCATTTCTTCGTACTCGGCCGGAAGACTAGTACCATAGTGCGCCCAGATGAACTGAATACCGCGCGAAGCAGCAACCATTCCATCCTTTGCCAGACTATCGCCAACAAAGAGACACTCTTGAGGGAAGACTTCAAAATCTTCCAGAATTTTATCTAGACCATGGGCACATGGTTTTTCGTAAGACTGCGGCAGAATATGCAAAGCAGTTTTCAAATTGGCAGTAGACTCTCTCAACTGCTGCACGCGCTCGCGGCCGTGGGCAAGAGAAATAGGATGAAAAACATCGTCTTTTTCAGGCTCAACAGTCTCAAGTGAATAGACAGCATCAAGGAGACCATCAAATACTTGCTGGTTGCGCACTCGCGCCATATATTCAGGAGCATCGCTAAGGGCGACAATCTTCACACCGCGACTCTTGAGCTCAGAGAGTGTATCGAGTACTCGTGGATAAGCATGCAAATATTTGGAGCGATTATGGTCTAAGGCCTGCCAGAATGGTTTGACATACTCTTCAGTAAAAGTCTCGGGATCCTTGGCAAAGTATGACCAGGCAAAGCTCGTCTCTTCCAGCAGCCAGGGATACTCATGACTGCCCCGGCGTTCAATAATATGCCCTATGTCTTGCGCTAGCTCATGAGCGGGCTTGTTCGAGCGACTGCTCAGATCACGCAAAAAGTCTCTCATGGCTGGGACAAAGTAATCCCAGAAAGAGGCTAAAGTGCCGTCTACATCGGTAATTACAAGTTTCGTTTTAACCGAATTATATCTGTTGTTGCCACTAAGAATGGCTGATTTAGTTTCATACATAATTGATGTCTCCCGCTATAGCGAGTCACCACTAACAATTCTTGGTTGTCTCTAGAATAGTAATAACTCAAAGCGATCAGGGCGAGGGCCAATCCCTCCGAAACTCAGGTTAGACGCAGGTCGCCGCGATGACAAGTATTTGTTACACAGGTAAAGTTGCTGAGATTTTTCTTCACGATATTCACAATCGCGCAATCGCCCCCATAGTCTACATTACAGGGCTTGCACTACTGACGGTGCATGATATTTTTGACGAAGCTAAATGAATTTATGTAAGTTTTCCTTACGGGGTGGGAACCTACTGAATTCACTAAAACAGCCAATTAAGGTGCTTGGCTTGGGCTATAATTGCTTCGTGAGAAGAAGAAACCGAGCAATTCATATCATCTTCGCTGTTGTGTATTTGCTGCTGGCAAATGACAAACAAGCCATGGCAGCCGACGAGCGCTTCGCTGAAGCAGAATCTCTCTACTCTCAAAAAAACTATAGTGCCTCTGAAAAACTGCTAAAAGAAGTTCTGTCGACCAATCAAAACCACACAGCCAGCCTCTACTTGCTTGGCAATATCTATGTCTTACAGAAGCGCATAGACGAAGCAACTCAAGCTTATCGAGCCTGCGTCAAATCTGGCGCCGATACAAGACCAGGACAATATGCGGCCATGGCCTTAAGCCAAATAGAAGAAGCCCACAAAAGCGTCAGCGAAGAAATTCAGCCCAAGATAGCAAGCCCGAGGGCCGCCCAACAAGAGGAAGAACGCCAGACTATCTTGAAAGCGCAGAAAGAAGCGATAGCACGCAATCAGAGAGATTTTAAAATTCAGGCAGACAAGCTCACTTTAGAAGAAGAACAGCAAATAGAGTTAGCCCCCTCCAATCAAGCTGAGTGGCGCAATACAGAATATAGACTGGTGCGCGAAAACGCAGTGGCACAGATTAAACAAGAATTCGAAGCCAAGAAAAAAGCTCTCAAAGAAATATACGACCGCAAAGAAAACGCTATCAATCTAGAGTTTAAAAGACGTCTGGCCCCTTTTGGCGCCATTTAAAGAAGAAAGACAGTGTTAAAATCAAGGGCATGATAAAGCCTCGTACCATTTGCTCTGGCTATCTCGTAGCCATAAGCTCACTACTCCTGACAACATTGTCAACTGCAGCAACGGCTAAGCCAAGCGAACCCATAAAGAAACGCCCACTGATTGAGAGGGCCAAAGATTTGGCAACCCACGGCAAAGTTGAACAAGCCAAAAGTCTGCTCGACAAAATATTAGCCAAAGAACCTCGCAATGCCGAAGCCTGGTATCTCATGGGCTATGTCTATCAAGACATGGCAATTATGGATGGCGGTAACAAACGAGCGAAAGAATGCTATCTCAAAACAATCTCAATTGATCCAGATTACAGCGAGGCCTATAGAAAGCTAGGCGAACTAGCTGGTATCGACGGCAACTGGCAAGAATCAATCAAATTTTGCAACAAGGCATTGGCCTGCAAAAACCCGGACAGGAGGTCATACAAGACTAGGGCCATAGCTAAAAGTAATTTGCATTTGGATAAAGAAGCTCTAGCTGACTTTGAACTCTTCAAAAGAGAGATGCCTTTGCAAGCCAATGGCCCGAGAGGCATGGATGAATATGCTACCTTTCTGGAAAATGCAGGGCGCTACGAGCAAGCAATAAAGACTCTAGAAGTTCTGGAAAAATATGATGCCCGCCCATCTCTTCCAGTTCGCAGGGCTAAGTACTATGTCAAAGCTGGCAAACCCAATGAAGGCATTGCCATACTCAATCGCATGATTGCTAAAGAACCAGAAGACGAAACTCTATATGCCGACCGTGCCGGCATTTTCACTAGCGCCGGCAAACTGAAAGAAGCTGTAAAAGATTGGGATAAGGTGATCGAACTGCAACCAACTTCTAAATATTACGAGTCACGTGCGGCCCTTTTAGACAAGCTCGGCAACCCGCAAAAAGCCAAAGCAGACAGACTCAAGGCTCTTGAGCGTCTCTAGCCTTTCTCTTGCAATCGCAACAATAACCAATCGGGAGTGCCCATGCGCTGGTCCAAGCTATTCATTCCAACAATCAAAGAAAATCCCGCGGCGGCCGAAAGCGCCAGCCATAGACTACTGCTTAGAGGCGGTTTCATCCGCGCTCTTGGCTCTGGTATCTACAGCCTACTGCCTCTGGCTTACAGAGTCAGATTGAAAATTATCAATATAATTCGCCAGCAGATGACAGCCATTTCTGCTCAAGAGTTTCTGCTCCCAGCCCTGCATCCAGCAGAAGTTTGGCAAGAGACAGGACGCCTGGAGACCATGGGCGAAATCATGTTTAAGCTCAAAGATAGAAAGGGTACGCCTCTAGTACTGGGCACCACCCACGAAGAAATCTTTACAGCAGTGGCACGCGAGGGGCTAAGCTCATATAAGCAGCTGCCCCAAATATGGTACCAATTTCAGACCAAGTATCGAGACGAGCTACGACCTAAGGCTGGTTTGCTGCGTGTGCGTGAATTTACAATGAAAGACTCATACTCTTTCGATCTCAACTTTGAGGGCCTCGACCAATCATTTGAGGCTCATAGACAAGCCTATTGCAATACTTTCAGCGCCGTGGGCCTGCCCTACCTCATGGTAGAAGCCAGCTCTGGAGCAATGGGTGGCAGTCAATCGATAGAGTTTATGCTGCTGACCGATAGTGGTGAAGACTTGGTGGTTACCTGCTCAGAATGTAACTATGCAGCCAATCTAGAAAAGGCAGTAGCCAGGTCCCCGGCAGCTTCACAGCCTAGCGAAGATAGTGTCCTAGAAAAGTTTGCCACTCCAGGCGTTCGTACCATCGATGACTTGACCCAGTTCAAGGGCGGTGCTGCTGCTGACAAACAAATCAAAACCCTTGTAAATAGCGCTGCTGGTAGCCTCAAATTATTCTTGCTTAGAGGCGACCACGAACTTAACTTGAGCAAATTAGCCGAAATCTGCCACACCGCAGATCTCAGAGCTGCCAGCGAAGAAGAGATATTTGCGGCTCTAGGTGCTCATCCCGGCTCCCTTGGCGCAGTATCAGTCAATCATGAAAGCCACCCCCTAATCAGCGAAGTGATAGCAGACTTAGCGCTGCAAGCGACCAGTGCAATGGTAACAGGGGCCAACACCGATGATTTCCATTACCGCAATGTTTCAGTGGCAAGAGATATTCAAGTTGGTCAATTCGCTGATCTACGAGTAGTCAAAGAAGGAGAAGGCTGCCCCAATTGCGCCGGACATCTCAAATACAGCAAAGGGCTAGAAATTGGCCATATATTTAAACTTGGCTTGAGATACTCACAGAGTATGGGGGCAGAAGTTCTCGATAGCAAAGGTGAGCGTTGCCCGCTCGTGATGGGCAGTTATGGTATTGGTGTCGAGCGCTTGATGGCAGCCTGTGTTGAATCTTCCCATGACGAAAAAGGCATTGTTTGGCACCCTGCCATTGCACCTTTTCAGGTAGTTGTAACGCCCACTGATACCAGCGACAGTGCCATTTTAGAATACGCTGAAGGTGTTTACAAAGAGCTAATAGCTCACAAGATTGATGTGCTGCTTGACGATCGCAGTGAAAGAGCTGGTATCAAATTTGCCGAAAGTGAGCTAATTGGCATTCCTTACAGACTGACAGTAGGTAAAAAATTAGTCGATGGCAAAGTCGAACTGCTTACACGCAAAGGGCGCACAATCGAAGAAGTAGCAGCAAGCGAAGCAGTAGCAAAGCTGGTTGCCCTTTTAAACGACAACTAATAGGCCTAGTTATGCTTAATTCACTAGAAGACTTCAAGCAATCAAAATACCAGCTACTAGAAGCTGCGGCCATCTTAAGCCAGCTCGCGGCCAAGCGAAAAGATCAAGGCCTGGCATCGCGTATCAACTCATTCTGCCAGAAGGTTGAGAACGCCACATTCAACCTAGCTGTCGTCGGTGAATTTAAGCGAGGCAAGTCAACTCTCGTAAATGCACTGCTTGGCGACAAGCTATTGCCGATGGCTGTAATTCCACTCACTTCAATTGCCACCATAATCGCCTATGGCAATGAAACCCGCATAGAGGTCAAGTTTCAAAGCAACCAGTCAATTGAAATCAGAAAAGAAGAACTGATCAACTATGTCACTGAAAGTGGCAATCCTAACAACAGCAAATTAGTCTCAACTGTGGAAATAAAGCACACAGCTTCTATACTCAAAGACGGTGTGCGTTTAATTGATACTCCGGGAGTAGGCTCGGCCTTTCAGCACAACACCACGACAACCTATGACTACCTACCAGAAATTGACGCCGCAATATTTTTATTCAGCGCCGATCAACCAGCTAGCCATCTTGAACTGGCCTTTCTTAAGGATGTGCAGCAATGTGCGCCAAAAACTTTTTTAGTGCAAAATAAAATCGATCATTTAAGCCCAGATGAGCTGGTGCAATCTCTCAATTTTCTCAAACAAACCATTAGCGGACAAGGAGAAAAAGAGCTAGCAATTTATCCAATTTCAGCTAAATCGGCTCTAAATCGACGTCTAATTGATGACACAGACGAAAGTAACGACGGCTTTGATTTACTAGAACAAGACATACTCAATTTTCTCATCGTCGGTAAGGCTCAAACTCTAATTGCCTCGTCTGCTTTGCGCCTCACTAAAGAAATTGCCAGCACAAAACAGTTGCTGCAGCTAGAGCAACACAGCAGAAAGCAACCGCTTGAGCAATTGAGAAAATCGATAATAAACTTTGAGTTAGCCGCCGACAAAATCAAGCAAGAACAATCTGACGCCGAATATATAGTCAACGGCGAAACGGCTAAGTTAGTGCGTGAGATCGAAAACGATCTGAAAGAATTTGTAGAGGAGCATAAAAACGCTCTTGTGGCCGAAATTGAGAAAGCATATCTTAGCAATAAAGATCTCGATAAAGCCTCTCTGATAAAAGCTCTGCGAGATCATCTATTTGAACAAATGCAAAGCATCTTTGATCAATGGCGAGCAGTTGAAGAAGCGATAGTGAGAGCAAATTTCCAAAAGATCACAGCAAGATTTGCCGAGCGAGCCAATTTAATTGTCGAGCAAATTAGTCTAGCTAGCAAAGAACATCTTGGTGTCACAGCAGCAGCACACTTTGAAGTTGAAGCCCTAACCACCGATAGCCGGCATCGCTATGCAGTAGATGACCCATTTACATTAGCAGTTGAATCTCTCCCGCTAATGCTACCTTCGCTCTTAGCAAAACCCATTATTCACAGTCGTTTCTTAACGGCTGCCAGCTCAGAGCTTAGCCGCAATTCAGGGCGACTAAGAGCAGACTTTCAAGAGCGAATTACAAAAACCACCCGTGAGTTCTTAGTCAAATTCAAAGCTCAGGTCAATCTTTCGCTAAGCGAAATTACATCTACAGCCGAACGGGCACTGAAAAAAGAAAGTCAAAGCCTAGATGAAGCCTTACAAGCCGACGAGCAACTGGCAGCACAGCTAGCCCTGCTGGTCCAGGCCGAGCGGCTGAGCCAGCGGAGCCTGGCCTAAAAGCTGTCACCCGCTAAAGATATTCCTGCATGCCCATAAATTTTCACAATTGCGCCCTAATATCATAGTTAGCAGAAGCTTTTTCTGTTGACCAAGAGGCGATTCCGCCCCAACTTACTACCTCTACAATCGCAGAAGAAGACTCATATATGAACACTGCCGAGCTTGTCCAGGCTTATGATCGCAGCGCAGAGAATGCGGCAACCAGCACCGACGACCCCATGGCCGATATTAGGCGCGAGCTATCCTCGCCAAAAGAGGTCAAAGCGGTAAAAGAGCCGGGCGACAATAAAATTGGCCCGGTCAAGCCGGGCGAGACATCCCTAGAAAAAATTACCCTACCGAATGGCGATACGGCAGACTATAGACTGCATGTGCCCAAAGACTATGACGGGCAAAAACCTCTCCCCATGGTCATTATGTTCCACGGGTATGGCATCCGCCGGGGTCAAGGAGACACAGAGAAAGGTGCTGAGGGCATGGAAGAAGTAAGTGCCTTAAGTAAATTAGCAGACAAAGAAGGTTTTATAGCTGTCTATCCAAATGGCAACCCTGACCGCTCTTACTCGTGGAACAACGGCCAATGGTTCTTCTCTGGACGCGACGATACAGCTTTCACAAAAGGCATGATGGACACAGTGGGCAAAAACTTGAATGTTGACCAAGAGCGTGTCTACATTATCGGCTACTCACAGGGTGGCAGTTTCACGCACAAAGTCGCTAACCAGCTCTCCGATAGGGTGGCAGCAGTAGTAGAGAACGGCGGCTGGATGACCGGAAAAGAAACTCAAGCCAAAAGCCCATTTCCGATTATGGCCATACAATCGCTCACCGACAACGTTGCTAGGGCAGAAGGAAGCCCTTGGTACAACATAACCATGAAGCCAGAAGCCTACACCCAAGACTTTTACAAAAAGGCCCATGGTTTAACTGGTGAACCGACGATCACTACATACGCAGGCAAGGATGGCAGTGAAGTAAAGGACATGGTTTGGACAAATCCAAATAATGGGGCCGAAGTCAAAACCCTATTCTTAAACAATCAAAGACATCTATGGTTCGGCGGCAAAGGAGCTGAAGACTCACCAATCAATGCCACAGAAGAAGCTTGGAAATTTCTAAAACGCTTCCGCAAAGAAGCGAAAGACCACTAGCTGAGCACTATAGCTACTATAATTTGACGACATAGACGATTCAGACACTTTCTAATTAGGAGTGACCATGTCGCAGATTGCCATTATCGTAGAATTTCAGCTAAAACCAGGCAAGCAAGCTGAATTTGAAAAACTGATTCGTGCCCACGCTGCGCGCAGCTTGAATGAAGAAAAGGGCTGCTTGCGCTTTGATGTTCTTCAACCAATTGATAGCAACGGCCTACTTATTGCAGACTGCATCTGGTTGACTGAATTATATGAAGGCGCAGAGGCCGTAAAGGAACATGAAGACTCGCCCCGTATGCCAATCTTAGGCGAAGCAATTGGGTCTCTAGTAGCAAACAAGAGACTGATCAAAGCAGCCATAATTTAGAAATTTTGACCGGCTGTCTAAGCTCTTAGAAATTTCCTTGAGCAGAAAAATCAACCTGCATATCGCTGTTAACAGGCTTTACAGCAAGCTTCACTATATTAAAATTACGAGAGAGCGAGTCGCCTTTAGCAAACAATTCTATTTGCCCTTGATACTTAATGGGCACAGTTACTTTGCGCAAATGACCGACAATTACACGGCGTTCAGCAAATTTAAGAATGCCACCAGCGACCTTGCTCCAGTCGAGGTTAATATCGCCAGAAAGTGGCACATCAAGATTGAGAGAGTAAACCAGTTGGCTCTTCAAGCCCTTACCGCTAGGCCTAAAGTGATACTTTACTTTGCCTGAACCTTCGACATGGCCGCTCAAACTCCAGGGCTTAGTCTCCCATTGAGAAGGTTTAGTATCTTGGTCAGACGGATAGGCAAGCTCTGACTCAGAGTCTTTGCTCTGGGACGAACCGCCACCAATCAAAGCTGTTTTTTCAACAGTGCCATCGAGCTTAGCATCAGCCTCGGCCTCAAAATTAAACAAATCAGGTGGTGCCGCACTAATTTCGGTAACTTTGAAATTGTCAACCACGACTCGGCGAGCAATGGCGTTTTTGTAACGCCATCTCTTATTCTCTGTCAGTTGCTTGTTTAGCTCAAAGTCGAAATGAGTGGGAAGCTGCTTGAGGACAGCGTCAATAATGGCCTGCTCGGGCACCACCACTGAGCAGTTGCGCAGGTTCAAAACAGTCTTACCTTGTGATGAAAGCAGGTCAAGCCCTCGCACTTTCACATCTGCCTGTTGATTTAAAAAGAGCTTTGAGTCAGGAATAGAAAAATCAAGCTTGCTGCCAATTTGCACTTCGCGGTCGACCTCGACATTTAGCTCACCAGTTAAATTAGTAAGCTTAATGTTGCCACCGGCTCCCTTGAGTGTTGCCTCTCCGAGGCGAATGGAAATCGGCATAGCAAGGCGCGTGCCAGTACCATCGGCAGTCTCAAGTAACATGCCATCGGGCACCGACAACGTAGAACTACCGGCAGTGACAAGAGAAAATCTACTCTTGTTACCCTGCCATTCCAGCCTCTTCAACCGTGCCGAACCATTCTCAAGAATAAACTGCAGCGATCCTGATTTATCAAATGAAACTGGACCAATTACTGCTTCGGCTAAATACAAAATTAGCTTGGTTGCTTTCTTCGCAATCGTGATCTTACCTTCTGCGGCCCGGGCTAAGCCAGTGGTGGCAAAGTGTGTCGCTTTGCCTTTCTCATCTTCTGTGATTTCCAGATTGGCGTGAACAGAATCAGGAAACACTGCAACAGTTTCGTGCCGATCGGTCTTCAAATCCAGATTTGTGTTTTTCAGATCCATCAAGCCAAGCATATGCAAATTCGAATAGTCATCACCTTGCCCGTGACGCCAGCTCAAGTCACGCACGTTGATTCTAACTGAACGACTAACCGCAACTGAGCGCTTATTCTTACCAAATCTAAAAGTACAAGGCAGTAACGTCAGCTCTTGCAGACTAGGCCGTTCCTTATCGAGCGACAAGACCAACTGATCATTTTCCTTGGCAGCCACCATATGCAAGTTTACGACACCACCGTCAAACTCGCAGTTTACTTTCTTACCGATCCAGCGACATCCCTTAGCAAAATTCAAATTGATTGTGCATTGCCCTCGATAATTAAGATCGCGATCCACTAAAACATTCTCAAAATTGAAACTAGATTTAGGACCGATACAAATTTCGCGCTCAGCCATTTTCAGAACAGAACCAGGACGCAGCGAAAGGACAGCCTTCTCTATTTGCATAGACTCTATCATCGCTCGTAGGTCTCCACTTTCTCCACTAGCCTGTAGCAGGCCCACAAGAAAGGCAGAAATTGTGCGCACGAAATCTATCTCGGCACTAACTTTTCCCTCAGTCAATTCAATTGCTTTGGGCACTGGAATACTGTTAACAGTAATCGGCTGAGTGCTCTCAAATGAGCCGGTAGCAAAATTTGTAGAAATCGATGCCGGATCTTTGATTGGCAAAGAAAGTTTTAAATGAAAGCTTGTATTGGGCTTAATGGCAACCAGCATGTTATTAATTTGATAGTTGCCAGGATTAAACTCACCCGCAGCAATAATATCGATGCTAGATGTAATCTCAGTCAGACGACGAATAACCGAATCTGTTACGGGGACTGCAACAGAAGCACTTATAGTATGCCGTTGCGTCACAGCCGTCTGACTACAGGCAGTCAAACTGAGCAAGAAGAAGACTAAGGCGGCATAAATTAGAAGCTTCGACAAAGCAGCAGCCTTTAAGATGATTTACTTGGCAGCCTCATCAACAATAGCCTTTACAGGCGCCAATCCTTCGAAAAAGGAGCCGGCATCTAAATATTTTGGTGGAACAACAAAAACACCTTTTTTGTTTATGAAACCCCACTTGCCATTTTCTTTGACAGCAGCGCGACCACTAACAAAGGGCTTGGCTTCAGCAAACAGCCTAGGAATACCAAGGCCGCCAGTTTTATCAATATAGGCATATTGATTGTCAAAGCGGGCACACATCAAACCACCGTCAGCCAACACTTGAGGAGGTTCATCCTTCGAAGTAGGATCAAACACTACAGCTGTGCCATCCATAATTTTGTACTTCTTCTCACCGGCTTCGGCACACTGAAAAGTAGGCAATGGAGCTAGTTCTGGTTTGTCACTCGGACCAACCGGAGCACTCGACTCACCTGGTGGCTCAGCCTGCAAGCGCATCATACGCTTTTCTTGTTTGACAATAGCCCCGTCTTTGGTGAATTCAGAAGCCTCGTCAAACTGAGGTTTAATGATAAAAATGCCAGCCTTGTTAATGAAGCCCCACTTACCTACGGGACCCGCTGCTGGCTTATTACAAGCCGACATTGTGGCAACGGTAAGTAATGAACCAACGGTAAGCAGTGAACACACTGCAAGTCGCCAAATACTGCGCATCAGGATCCCCCTCATTCGTCATCTAATTATAGATGAATCGAAAGTTTTTGACAGCGAAGTGGAACTTTCTTATCACTGACCGGTCCTTTGAGTATCGTGTACTAGTAATGACTCTAGAAGGGAAAACTATGAAATCGCTCTCTCTACTTAGCTTAGCCATAGTACTGGCTTGTGGTATCTCACTTAGCAGCTTGCCATCGTATGCAGATTGGCGCGATGCTCAACGTGAAAGCAATCGAGCCGCAGAAGACTCACGCGACGCAAATCAAGCACAGCATCGCGCCAACCAGAGCAGCAGAAATGGCCATGGTTTGACAGCCCGCCTCCATTCTCGGCACGCTGCGCACGAACGACGAAGAGCTGCCAAGCATAGACGCAAAGCCCAACAAAAACGCTGGCAGCGCTAAAAATTGAAGCTAAGTTTGATCAGCCCCTGTATCTGATGAGGACGGCGCAGGCAGGCGTATCAAAGCCATTGTTCTAGTATTGCTTGGACCGTAGTGAACTAGAACCTGACTATTATCATTAACTAAATCGGCTAAGCTAGTATCGAATACAGTGCTGTTGTTAGTGCCAATTGTCCACGAGATACGCTGGGTTTTCTTATCGAGAGCTCCATAAATCTGGGAATTCTCATTGGTTAACTGGTTTGTATAATTGCCACGCAGTATACCTTTTTGATTGATGGCCAATTGCAGCAGCATATTGGAATCCTTCTGCCCTGGCTCTGCTAAAGCAAATACTCCTAAAGCTTGCCACTGTTCGTTGGGATCAGCTGCCGCCGTATCCCCTTGAGCTGAGTCAGGATTGCTAAATTGCTGAGCATACTGGGATGAGTAATCTTGTGGAGCAGTAGCAGCAGAAGCGAGCTGCTGAGCCTGTTGATAATACTGCTGGGCAGTACCAACAGGCTGACCATTCATGTAAACGTTATCGCCTTCATAGGTAATGTTGTTAGTGGTATTACCACTGTTCTTGCTGCCACCGCCCGACAACGCTGCACCCATCATACCCATACCTAAGAACGATGTCAGTGTAGAGACTCCCATAAAAGTCCAAGCTGAAGCTTCTGACCAACCGGGAGCGCACCAAGCGCCAGGGTAGCCGCCCCAGCCGTGATAGCCATAGGCGCCATAGCCATGATAGCCGCCATAGCCATAGCCATGATAGCCGTTGTAATTATGGTAGCCGCCACCATAGCGGTTAACGTTGACGTTGTTGTGGTTGATGGTGTTATTGTCGAAAGAATTGCGGATATTTCTGCCCTGATCATTCAAATTACCAGAACCGATATTCTGTGGATTATGGGGCAAATTAGCACGGTTGCCGGCGAAGCCAGAGAGCCCGCCATCGGTGGGCAAGTGACCAGCACCACCGGCGGGGCGCCCACTAATTACCGGCCCGGTGCCATGATTGGCGAAACCACGATCAAATCCGCCGCCACTGAAGCCTCGGTCAAAACCACCGCGATCAAACCCGCCGCCACTGAAGCCTCGATCAAAACCACCGCGATTAACGCCGCCGCCACTGAAGCCTCGATCAAAACCACCGCCACCGCCGCGGTAGCCACCACCGAAGCCGCCACCGAAACCGCGGGCACTGACAGGAGCAATCAAAATTGCATTGAAAGTGAGAGTTAAAAGAAACGTCGCTTTAATCTTCATTTAATTCTACCTTCTGCTAATTGTGAGTGGGGCGGTGTCAGAGAACGGCTCTCCCTCAACGCTGCGATTGACAGACTGCCAAGAAAAACTCTTAGCCGTCTGATTGGCGATGATATTGGTAGCCGATGTTGATCGACCTTCAGGATCGACTCCCTCAGAGTCAACGAGCCATTGATTGTCGCGCCGCGACCAAATGCCAGAGCCAAAACCACCGCGCGAATCAAAGGTCCATGAAACTATCTGCTCGCGACGAGGATCCCAACCAATAATCTGCTGACTATCGAGCTCTTCGCTGCCAGCTTTCTTGACTATATAGCGCAAATGTATAAATTTCTTATTGGCAGCCCACTCGCTCTTCACCATCATGGACGAACCATCTTTCTCTACCGCCCACTCACCAATCAGCCAGGCTAGCGGTTTGAGATGATCGAAACGCTCTCGATCAACAAAGGTCGTTTCGTTAGCCGAAACAATTAACCAAGAGCCATTGCCTTGTTTTTGAAACACCATAGAAAAACGCGTATCAGGAGAACCGCCAACTTCGTCCTTAAACTTGACGAAACCGTCAACAGTAGCCACATTGTCAGCCAACTGCCGAACTGTAACAGGAATGAAATCAAGTAAAAGACGACCCTCACTGGCAAAAACAGCAGTAAAGCGCTTCTCTAAGGCAGCACGACCTCTCCACTCTTGGCCGATCTCATTGCTGTAGGTACCATCTTCCAGCCAAATTGCTGACAAAGTCTTGACGTCGCTGTTGGCGAGGGCGACGGTCAGCTCCTGTAATCGAGCCTTAATTGCCGTCTCACAACCCCCACTGGCAACGGAGCCGTTGATTTTCTGAGGCTGAGCAGCCCTTTTGCCAGACTTGCCAAGACCGTCCTTAGTCTTTGTCGCTGCCCCGCTCTCAGTCGACTTTGCCAAAGCCGGAGAACAGACATTAGTTGCAGCTATACTGAGCGAAAGAGCGGCTACTAAAGTTGCAGAAATCTTCTGGACAGTCATACAATCAAACCTCGTTTAACCTTGATTTCGCAAAAGACTTTACTATATTTACAACTCGATTATGAGCAAATGATCCTTCAACTAGACCAGCCACATTGCATAATTAAAACTGTACCCATAAGCAATAAACGAGAGAGATGCTAGGCCCGACTTTATACGACACCTGCGAACCGGCGACAGAGGACAACCTTGTCGACTTTGAACGTGAACTAGGCGCACCAGTGCCAGCGCCATATCGAGAATTTCTGCTGCAGTTCAACGGGGCCTGCCCCGAGCCCAATTTGTTTAACTTCAAAGATTCAGAAAAAGGTTCTGATTGCCGCTATATTCTTGGTTTAAATGGCACAGACCACGATCTGCGCCACTACCTAGAGACTCACAAACTAAGATTGCCTCAGGGCTTACTGCCTATTGCCTACGATTCAGTCGGCAATCTAATCTGCATCTCTATTCGCCAGCAAGATCATGGTCACGTATACTTCTGGGACCATTCTCTTGCCAATACTTCAAGCGCCGCCGACAACCAAGATATGGCAGACAAAATATTGCCCGTGGCCGATAGCTTTGACCAGTTTTTGTTCAACCTCAAAGACCCAGCCCCAGAACCGCTGGAGACCGGAGGGGCTGACGAAACAGAAGTTGAAAGAATCATGCGCACCCGTGACATAAAAGCACTAAAAGACCTACTGATGTCTGGATACGACCTAGATCATATGGACGATAACTATTTGACAATTTTAGACAATGCCACCGTCATCGGTGACTTACAAATGGTCAAACTAATTGTTTCTCGGGGAGCGAAAACAGCAGACGCCCTAGAAATAGCCCGTGACGCCGCGCAGTTTAATCATCCAGATGCAGACCACAAAGGCATTGTTGCCTTTCTCGAAAAAATACCACCTGATAAAGAAACACCTGGCGGCGGGCTGATTCCACGATAACCTCAGGCATGAAGATTTAGCGGGCTGGCTCGATCACCACTGCCGTTCCATAGCAAACGACTTCAGTAGCAAACTGATTAGAATCAGTGCTAAACGAATTACTATCGTATTGCACACCAACTATAGCATTGGCTCCAAGAGCCTGAGCTTTAGCGACCATAGTGTCATACGACTGCTGCCGTCCCTGCTCACACATAGTCACGTAGGCACCAATCTTGCCGCCAAACATTCCCTGAAAACCAGCTTTGAAATTTTGACCAATCGTGGGCTCTCGCACCATGGCACCACGAACGATACCTTTATACTCGCGAATGCGATAGCCATCGACATTGAGTGTTGTAGTAACAACAATTCCGGCAGGAATCGGCAGAGAGCTTTGAGGCGCTACCATAGCCCTCTCAGCCCCATAAGGCGGAACCACTGGTTGCATAGCAGGCTGACCATAAACAGGCTGGTTCTGCCCAACCGGATATCCCCCCGACGATTGAGGCTGATTCTGAGCCAGAGCAGCATTCCCTGAAACAGAAACAATGAAAACAGAACTTAGTACCGATTGTGACAATCTAGAAATCTTCATTTATGCACCCCACCATAGGACAAGAACTCTAAACCAACTAAAACCAGGCAGTCATTTGTGTTCGCCTTCAAAGACTCTGCAAGGCAGGCAGAACCTGCTCATGCCAGACCAAATCAGAGACATGCAATAAAAAAGATACGTTGCTGATCACGCCAAGCTTTGGATCAGATTTGGTATGGGAAGGCAAAACATTTTGCAAATTGACCTGAGATTGAAACGCTTTTGAGACAGCAAGACTGTACTGAATGCCATGTAGTGCTGCGATTGGACCTTTGTCTTTACGAAAGACAGTAACCCTACAGCCCGTGCGCTTTTCCAGCAATGACATCAAAGTACCGGGATCATACAAATCAGACTCAATGGTATCAACCAGCATCACACCTGGTGCTACTTCCCTCGCTGTCGGCGCTAGTTCATGGGCAACGCTGACAGCTTGATCATACGCTTCCACCCCAGCCTCAAGGCTAGCGGCTGCACGAGCGTCACCCTTAACGGCGGCAACCCAACGAATGAACAATTGCTCAAGGGCCTTTTCTCTTTCGCGGGGGCGAGAGGGATCGTATGGCGGCAAAGTGGCCACGCCCTTTGCCAGCAAGGCAGAGAGGGGCGAGCCCGTTACCTGCATCGACGGCTCTCCATCGAGCAAAGCAGCATCTTGATCTAGCTCAGGATAATAAATTCCTACGGCCTTCATGGCCGCGGTCAAGCCATCTGGATCGGGATCTGCAATCACCGCTAGGGCATCGGAAAACTCACCGACAGAAACCAAGGTAGAACACGCTGGGTGTTCTCTGCGAACAGTAATTGTGCAATCATCACCAAGGAGCTGCTCTAGCTTAGCGCTAGCCATAAAGACTTGCCGATCACGGTCATTGGTTGGCTCGCCATCAATACCATGATGATCGCGAAAAACAACGCGAAAGCCCTCATCTTTGAGCTTGTGCACAGCCTCCACCGTAGGAGCTGTAATTGGTGTATCGATAAAAAGAATTGTAGTGTTGGCAGTAAGATTGTGAGCATTCGCCTCTCTGGCGAAGTTCAACATTGTCTCTATATCGCCAGAAGTGAAACCCTTGATGAAAAGAGTTGGCACTCCATTGAGCTTAAATGAAATCATGGGCTGCTTTCGTATTGAAACTTGGGTATTTTCCCTGTACCCAAGTCTACGACAAATTTGGGTTGAGATCTATTGATGAATCCATGTAACGACTTACGGGTGCCATCATCGACCAATTCGAAAAGTAAATTGGTTTCAAAGAGTAATTTTTGCCAAGGGTTTGAAACAGCTGCGACTGCTAGAATAGCTCGGTCTTGTATAAGTGTTTCCGGGGGACTTCCGAGTCATGAAGGCAGCGTCATTATTTGCAGGTATCTGCGCACTCACATTTTCCTTAAGCTCTACTCAGATTGCCCTAGCTCTTCCTGACAAGAGTAGTGGGCCTGCAGCTTCAACGGCCTCGGACTCGACTAACGACAAAAACTCAGTTGTAGAAACAACTGAAGTCAGAACTACTACAGCAACGACCCTAAATTCGACACACACCGACAAAGAAGTAGTAACAACGAAGAAAAGCCGTCCGCGTGTGGGATTAGCTCTTGGTGGTGGTGGTGCCCGTGGTGCAGCCCATGTAGGCGTCATGAAAGTGTTGCTGGAAGAAGGCATTCCTATCGATATGATTGCCGGAACCAGTATTGGTTCTGTGGTCGGCGGCCTATACGCAGCCGGTTATTCAATCGACGATCTCGCTGTCAAATTTGACGATTCTGAATTAATGAAGAACTTTATGACCGTTGGTATAGGCCTCAGAATAGCGGTGGCGCCAATTATGTTTATGCCTAGACTGGTTGGCTACCACCCATACGATGGCCTATATAGAGGCGTCAAATTCCGCAACTATGCCAATAAATTAGCTGGTGAAAACACCGAGATCAGCAAACTATCTATTCCTTTTGCCGCTGTGGTAACTGACCTAGTCGATGGTAACAGTCATCGCCTCACATCCGGGGATCTAGGTACAGCACTACAGGCCAGTACAGCAGTTCCTGGCTTGAGAAAGCCTGTAGAAATTGGCGATCATCTTTACTGTGATGGTGGCCTGATCAACAACTTGCCCGTCAATCACGTAAGAGAAATGGGTGCTGATTTCATCATCGCCGTCAACATTGACGAACATTTACGTGAAGTACCACTAAAAACCTTCAGGAAAGCTGGTTCCGTCAGCAAACAAGCTCTAAAAATTCAGCTCTATAACATTGATAAAAAAGCCAATGAAACAGCAGACATAACAATTCACCCCAATACTGACGGCATTTCACTTATTTCGCGCAACAGTAAAGACGGTAACCGCGGCTTGGCTAGTGGAATAGAAGCAGCCCACCAAGCAATGCCCGAGCTTAAGCGCAAACTGGCTTTACTGGGCATAACCCCAACTAAAATGGTAAAAGCAGACTAGCTCAGGAGGCAATAATCATGGATTCAGACAAAAAAAACCTAAAAAAATCGCTCCAAGAATCTCTCACGAAATCTTATCCAGATCCTGAAAAAGTGATTGCTCTCAAGCCCGAAACCCTCGGCCATCATATCTTGCATGTTTTGCACCTGACAAACGAACCAAACAAGAGACAAGACGTAGCAGAGCATCTGGCATCACACTATCATCCAGATTTTCAACACGATGTAAAACACGCAGTTGACAAAGCCTTAGGCTGGCTTGTAGAGCAGACTTTGCTCGGAGCCACTGCATACGACCAAGATCTACTTTACGTTACCACTCATGGCAAAGAGACTGCTGAAGGCTATCAGCCAGAGCATCCTTCTAGTGTTGGCTAGCTAGCATTGGCTAGCTAGAATGTCTCTCCAGAAACTGGACTCAAGAAAGTTATCTGCATTGCTGTCAGTACAAAACTCTTGCCTCGAGGGCTCATGAGCTTACCTTCAATAGACGACTGGCTTACTCTTAAAGATTGGCAATTCGAATTGCATCTAGAAGAAGGCGACAGCCACAAGCACCACTGGGTATTTTCTCCCGAACTAGCCGCCATAAGTGTGCTTGACTCGATTGAACTGCCTGCTGAATTTTGCCTACTTATGACTCAATATGACGGTGATAACGCCAGTTACATGTATGGTTCTCTGCCGGGCTGGATGGTTTGCGGCAATGCTTGCCTCAGCCCACAGCTGAGCAAGCTGCCAAACATTCATGATGGTGCAGATTACGCCCTAATGATAGTCGACAAGCAAAAAAACAGGACCGAGCTTGAGCCGCTTTTGCTGGGATTTAAAGACCACTACGGCCAACCTACAAGCAATCTCAACTTCGAGTTATTTGAAAAGAAAATCGAACAGATTAATCCATATCTCTATCTCTCGTATGCTTCAGGCAAGCGCGGAGACGGTGTCTTTATCATTGCTCGCGGTCAAAAGATACTTGCTGCTTTTCTCAAAAGCGAGGCCGCCTCTTCAATTGCCGAAACATCACGACAACAAATCACTAAACATAGACAATTGCTCTGGCGTGCCCTTGGTCCAGAATCTGGGCCGGAAGATTGCACAGAGAAAGAGTGCACAAGGCTGCGTACGCCTGTAAGTAAAAAATGCTTCCTTCATTTGAACCCTTAGTTAGGCATGCTTGAAGAGCATTTTTTTACCTGTCCATACTGTTGGGAGAAGATCTCCATGTTGCTTGATCTCACAGGTGGTGGGCAAACATATGTTGAAGATTGCGAGGTCTGTTGCAATCCAATTAGTATTTACTACGATGTGGAAGATGGCGCCATTGAATCATTTCAAGCCGAGACCAGCGGCCAGACGTAGCTACCCATGTACCTATCATCGTTGCCACTTCACCTACCAAAGTCGTCAGGGAACTAAGGCTTGGGTAACTTCGACCTTAGTCTTACCAGTGCTTAAATCAAGAGCTATTTCTATAGTTCCAGCCTGATTGCGCCATATTTTCGTAGACTGATCGATCGAGCTTAGGTGCAAGGTGTCATCAAAATCTGGGCCAATAATGTCAATTTCACCATCAAGGCGAAAATGGAAAATCACTTGACTGTCCTCGCTGGAACCAACTCTAAAAAATCCACCCTGGTCAGTCGTTTGCGTAAACGAGCTATCGGCACCAAAAATTGTTAAATCACCGTTGAGGTGATGAATTTTTCCGGCACCATCACCAAAGTCGACCCGAACATCTTGAGCCAGCCGGCGACCAAATAAAGAAAAGTCGGATTGCCCCTCACTTTGCACAGAAGCAGAATGATTGCCGTAGACAACATCAAACAAATTATCGGCTAGATTCTTAACCGCACCGCCAGAAGCCTCTTTGCCTTCCAGTTCGTCAGCTAAAGAATCAAAACTAAAACTAAGTGATTGCTTACCAGATTCAGGTTCGGCCATAACTCCAGCCACTCACCAATACAGCGGTACCCGCTAGACTTCTCATGCCCAATCATTAAGCACTCAAACCGTTGCGTGCCCAAGCTAGCAGGTACCATTATAGACTTCTGACTGAACTTCTGACTGGCTCAAGCGCTAGCTTGACTACTCGGATGGCTATCGCTAGGACTTCCCGATCCGCCCTCGACAAAGTCTGTTGAAAGGCAGAATTGAACATTGCGCTTCTTCAAGGTGGCACGGGCTCTGTGGCAAATATAAGGATTTGAATCTTCAAGCAGCGAACTCAACACTTCCGTATTGACTATATAGCTCTCGGCCACGGCGTAACGCACGTCATCGCAGCTGTCTTGAGCGAGCTTCCAGTGCAAATCAGTTGATGTTTGATGATTGTCCACGACAGCAGCCCGAATCTCCGGATCTGCATGGGTAGAAAGTACAGTCAAGAGCTCGACTGACACACGAGGATGCTCGGCCGCACGCCTTACTAGGCCGCGACAACCAGTACTGACAATTATTTCGAGATCGTGAGTTGGAGTATCTGGGTTATTGACGGCCATCCACTGCCGCCCTTTCAATTCTTTATCACAGTTGGATGCTGAACTATCTTTTGGGGACATCTGGGCCTCATTGGAGCGGTTACAACGGGTTACCCAAGACTTCCTAATCAATGCCCAGAAAGACGGACCAGTAACAGTTCATAGCCCGACAACGCCTTAAACGATTTGAATCTCACCCAAAACTGCACCTATAATGATGCGAGAAATGAGCACGATCTGAGCCAGCCTAGCTTTTGCTTGTATCGATATCTCTACAGTAGATCCAAGCAAGCCTCTTGCCTAGACGGGTTTACCAATAATTATCCTCTGTAAACCCCAGAATACAAAAAGGAAACCTTCGTGAATAAAGGCTCTAGAGTACGAATTTTAGGAATTGCCGCACTAATTTCCACTATATTTGCGCTGCCTCACTTACTTGTAACACCAGCGCTAGCAGGCGATTCAGGTAGTAGCACCGACTCAGTCGCCCCACCTGAACTCAATCTAGCAAAACTAGTTCCCCAAATAAGCCTGGCAAAGCCCACACCAATTAATCTCGAAGGCGATGCGATGATGCGCTATATGATTTCAGTTGAAAACTATAAAGCATTTGCTAATAGCCTTTTTCAGCCAGCGACCTACCTCAAACCGCTAGCAGAGCATCTCAATTCTTCACGCGCCTGGGTGTACGTCAAGGACCAAGATGGCAAGCCACTGCAGACATTTGGCACAATCAATAATAGAGAACAGCTGAAAAGCCTTTGGTTTGCAATTGAGCGGGAAACTGCAGCGCCCAGCCATGTCTATGTAGATATCTGGGATAGACAGACTGACACTCATTTTAAGTCAAGCCTCCTGAAAATCGAAAATAACTAATTGGCAGCGACACAACAATCAAGTTGAGAGTCGATGCTTTCTGTCGAAAAATTAGCCTTTGTGTATAGATAGCTTGTGGCAATCCGTAAAGTGCTTGGCACTAATACCATTGCAAATCATCCCCCTTAAACCTGTCAACACTAAGTGAGGGTCTCACAATGAATTCATGTCTCATTACCACTAACGAAAAGTCTATCTACAAAAGGCAGTTCAGCGAAGAATATATTGCGGCCAACAGTCTCACTCCAGTTGCGACACTAGCCATCTTGAGCAAGAGTTCTAATCTAGAAATCAAATTGGCTGTGGCCGAAAACCGCAGCACTTCACTCTGCACACTGCTAGAAATGGCTCGAGACCATGATGCCGACTTACGCTTTACTATGGCCGAAAATGCCAATCTCCCAATCGCTGTGCTGACTATATTGAGCGAAGACGAAAATCCATATATCTCCTGCCGAGCACATCGCACTCTCTGCTCAATTCGCCAAGGACGCAGTACATCTGAAACAAACGTTATTTCTATCACGAGTGCTGCGCACGGAGCAGCACATCGAGGTTTCAGGCGCTTCATTCAAACCCTGACTCGCATCGCCAAAGTCTGTTAACACGATTAGAAAATAACAACTGTAAAAGGCTCGAAACGCCTCACAAAGCGGACGAATGGCACTGCCTAGTTCGCTTTTTACTGAAAATTTAGGGGAAACCTAGCAAAACCTATACTGATATATAGGGAATCCCGCAAACGCAAGATCGATGTGCCGTGAATAATAGAGGTAGGCACCTCTCCCGTGCTACTACAGGAACTTAATCAGGATGAAGAAAAAGCACCCTGATGTCCAGGGAATTAAATCGCTTCCAAACCTTACCAGCCAGCTCGCTGGCGCCGCTCTCTCCGATCTATTCAAAACGGTCAAACGAGGAGAGAGCAAGTCTAATGAAGAGTACGACCTTTCATTTCTCTACTCCTTTCATTGGGACCAACCAGATAAGCAGATCAAGGAGGCGCTCAAAGTGTTACTGTGCAACCGCGAAAGCGATTATCAACCGGAACAAGGCGTGTCGAAAACGAAGAAAAAGACTGGCGAAAGACAGTTAAATACTCAGGCAGCCCTAGAAGCAGCTAAGATTCGTTGGCTACTGGCCATCAATCCAAACACGCCACCACCAGTGCTGGAACACCTCACACGCAATGCGAATCTCCTATTGCTCGAACGTATTGCCGAAAATCCGAGAACTCACAGCACAACCTTGGCGCGACTCGCCACCCATGAGGACTCTCAAGTTCGCGCCGCAGTTGGTGAGAACATCAACACATCAATCAAAACCATCTGGAAACTAGCAAGGGATCCGAACCCTGATGTGCGACATCGAATTGCCGAAAGCTACACGATACCAATAGCGGTGCTGAGAGTCTTGGCAGAAGATGAAAATCCATATGTCGCGCACCGGGCACAGGTGACATTGTTCCGCATTCTTAGAGAAGTATCTCAACTTAGGACGGCCTAATTCTTTCAACACAGATGCTGAAATATGCAGATAAAAAATCAAACAAGAAACAGCCTTACTTAGAGGCTGTTTCTCTTTGTTTAGCAAGAAGTGAAACAAACTGCGAAAGAGAAAAACCCCACCGAGGCTGAGCCTGGGCAGGGTTTTTAGGTCAATACCATTTTAGAGTTACTCTCGATATCATGCCCAACGAAATAAAAATACTAACGGCAAGAGAAAGTTTGAATTCAATTTTAAGGAAGGGATGACACCCAGGCAGCGCCACCCTATTCGGTGGCGCTACGATAAATCACGAACACTACTAATGTTTTCGAAACTGGCGCTCTAAGACTGCGCCATGCCGCGAGAGAAGATGATTCGGCTTGGTCGTGAAGAAGACGAAACATGGCAACTCTGTATCAAATACTGATTTCACCTCTGTGAGCTTACAGTTCTCAGCAAGCCATGCGGACCAGCGCCAATAGCCACAATCACGATTATTGAAAGTACCGTAAGCGAGATCCTGCTGCAATATCAAGGCCCCCGTGCCACTGGTCCCTCTTACAATATCAGAAACTCCACTCTTGCCCGCTGAGAAGCGACTGATGACTTCTTCTCTATGCGGGAGGCCGCTTTGGTCGATAAAAAAAACAACAAGACTAGAGAAAGGATATCCACATGAGGCATTGGGAAAATGAAGCAAAATATCTAGCTTGCCGTTACCATCAACGTCTGCAATGTAACACGAGCCTCCAAAATCTCGGGGCTCCGATTCAGAAACTTTCCAAGGGCTACCTTTTCCATCGCAGCCGCTAACACTGAATTGACCCTGACAATTGGACGCCACAATACCGGGGAGTACTTCAGCCTTCCAGTCGTGATCAAAATCTAGGGCAATAACTTTCTGCGCAATTGGTTTAGCTGACAGCATTTTTGCTGGCAAGTAATCTTGATAGTAGGCGAAGGATGGCTGCCCCCCGACAGCCACGAGAAGCACAGCAAGCAAAAGCATTGGCGAGAGGCGACTCCATAGTCCTGTTTTCAAAAGAAGCACCATTCCCCCTCGCTCCATCCAACAGTAGCTCTAAAGCACTGTACATTAACTGAAAGCACTACGGACAGGCAGGACAAATTAGACGGCTGACTGTGCATTGACAAAGCGTTTAGAATCTATGAAGGATGCAAAAGACTGCGGCCGCGGCGACAAATACATCTAAGGTGGTGGTAACACAATCATTACCCGAGACGGTGAAACAAAGTTCAAAATCTGCTGATAGCGAATCGGAGCATGGCTCAGGCAAGCCCTAAGCAAAACTCCCGGTGCCCATCGAGAGCGATCAAGGCTGCACCAAAACGAAGCAAGATAAAGCTGTAAACACTTCTTACTGATGCCATGAAACTCGTTAGAAATAAGGCCAAGAAACTGCGAAACAGCTAGTTTGAGCTTTGGTGGCGCCAAGTTAAAATCTCGCACAGTTGCACGACTATTGGGTTCAATTGGTTTGTCTTCTATTTGGTCTAATGAGAGTTCCGCCGAAAGAGCTGATGTAGTCACAGTATCTTGCTCAAGTAACTCTACTCTAGGATGACATTCAGCTGGTGTTTGCCTACTCCTTTTGAAAATTACCTGACTAAACCAACTAGCTGACACAGTCTCGGCCTCAGGCATTTCATCGCAAATAACCAGCGCCAATGTCTTGTGAATATTCTGGGCTGTGCTTGGAGCAACACCTACGAGACGTGACAAACGCGCCGCACTAATAGCAAAACCGTGATCTTTAATAAAGATTGCAGCGAACCAGGCTCGAAGGCGAACAACACCATCCAAAGCAGTGCCCGACGTAAACCAAAAATCTGCTCGACATAAGTGACACGTATAAAAACGCGCCCCTCGCTTATGAGTAGTATTAGAAACAGAACAACCACACATCGTTTGACTAGACTCAAACATTGATTGATAGAGTGCATCGGCAGCGTCATCGTCACTTTTTACGTCACGCTGAAATGCGCTCCAAACTTCTTCAAATCGTGAATCAACTACTATATTTGTCATAGCAAATCCTCCAAGCCCACATGTATAGACGTCAAAAACGGAGAATTAGTTCAATGGAGGGGGTTGTTGGAGCGATGTCAGTCTTATCTGACTAGTTCGGATCCAAGCTGAACCGATGTCGGTCTGACTAATCCGGATCCAAGCTGAACCGATGTCGGTCTGACTAGTTCGGATCCGAGCTGAACCGATGTCGGTCGGTCTGACTAGTTCGGATCCGAGCTGAACCGATGTCGGTCTGACTAGTTCGGATCCAAGCTGAGCCGATGTCGGTCTGACTAGTTCGGATCCAAGCTGAGCCGATGTCGGTCTGACTAGTTCGGATCCGAGCTGAACCGATGTCGGTCTGACTAGCGTAAACCGATGTCGGTCTGACTAGTTCGGCTCCGAACTAAACCGATGCCAGTTAAACTGGTTACAACAAAAGCCACATCAATATCGGTCTGACTTCTAAACCTTATTTAGCACGCCATCTTTGGCGCAGAAGACGATTCAATTCTGCTTGAATCTCGCCTTCTGCGAATTGCGACTGCTTCATGGAGGTCTCTTCTATCAAATCCCGGTCCTCTGCCTTCTCATACGAAAGGGGCTTGAGAATACTCATATTCCACTTAGTCGGAAGTGAAGCTAGATTAAAAGGGAATGGCAGCCAAGGAAAGAATGGAGTAATCGGAAACGAAGGCAGATTGAGCATCTTCGCAATTGAATCCAAGTTAGTCAGCACGGGAATTGCCTCATCGCAGCCGAGAGTAGCGATGGGGAAAATTGGCACCCCTTCTTCAACGGCGGGCAAAAGCTTGACCCAGTCAAACTCAATCAAACGCTCACGTGCAGAGAAAGGTCGAGCCAGACCGGCAGCTCCCTCAGGGAATATGGCAACCAGCTCGCCCTTAGCAAAAAGACGCTTCATATTAGCTGACGAAAATGGCACAAACCCTAGTTCTAAGAAAGAAGCAAACAATCTCTCGTCTTTGATCCAATCCATATCGGCGACGATATGAACGCGGCGAGGATTGACTCGAGATGACATCAAAGCATAGAGCAACATTGTTGCTGGCCATGGCAAGAAGCTTCCTGAATTGCCAACAATTAGAGCTGGACCTTCTTTAGGCAACTTCTCCAAGCCATTAAATTCTACTCTCCACCAATCGTGAAAGAGGAAGCTCAGCATCGGCTCCACTCGAACAAGGGCTCTCACGTCAAAACCGTGATACTTATCGCTCTTGGCAGCTTGCTTAAGAAAATCGCGGTAGTTTGATAGAAACTGGCTCACAATAAAATCCTCGACTGAAATACAAACAAAAGAAGTTGCAAAATTACGATTAGGGCAATTCACCGTCCAGTTCGGCTTCGTCCCAACCAGTTAAAGTTGAGCGCCGCTCTCTTAGTAGTTTATTGAGATCGCGCTGAATCTCGTATTGAACTTCACGTGTAAGCTTCATTACGAGTTTGCGATCATTGGCTTTCTCAGCAGGGTAACCAAGGTTAATAGGTTTATGAATATTGATCATCCAACGCACAGGCAGAGGCATAAACATTAGCGGCGCAGGAAGCCAAGGGAAGCCCAGAGTTACAGGGAAGAATGGCATCTGCAAAAATCGCGCTACTTTATGCAGATTGACAAATTCAGGAAAAATCTCATCACCACCCACGGTGGCAACTGGAATCAACGGACTCTGAGTAGCTATTGCCAACTGAACAAATCCTGGATGGAAATCAAGAACTCGATAACGCTCATTAAACGGCTTGCCAACGCCTCTTATTCCTTCTGGATAAATGCCCACTAACTCTTCAACATCGAGCAGTTTTTGCGCATTGTCCTTGGTCGCCCGCACCTGTCCAGTTTCTTTAACCCAATTAGAAAGCCCAGGTAAATGGAAAAACCAATCTGTACTGAGGTAGCGAATGCGCCTGGGATTCTGATGCAGATTGCACATGGCCATAGAGATCATGGCACCGTCTAGGGGCAACAAACCAGAATGATTGCCGACCAGAATAGCCCGGCCGTCACCAGGAATATTTTCGATGCCGCGAATTTCCACCTGGAAATATTCTTCATAGAGGAAACGAAATAGCGGCTCCCACTTGGCAAAAGTATCAAGCGAATAGCCAAACTCATCCTCTTTACCAGCATAGCGCTCGTAATAAAGGGGACAACGATTAGAGAAAGCCTTAACAGGGTCTTTCAACTTCTCAAGAGATTTCCAAGTTAGCTCTTTCACTTGTCTCACTAGCGTCTAACGATACGTCCAACCAACCAGAGAAATCCTAGAACTCCAGGACCAAAGGAAATAACCAAAATAAAACGCTTCAATAAATCGCGAAACGCATCTTTAGAGCGTTGAACAGCTTCCTCGCTGCTGGTAGCCTCAGAGTCATCCGCTTGAGTTTCAAAGTCTTGCATCAATCTACTCCCAACTGATTACTGGGGCAGAGGCACCGAGTCTTGACAGCCCGCATGCTTCCCCGAATAGGAACTTTCCATATAAGGATTAAGTATAGATACTGAGAAGCGGATCCAAAGCGGTACGCACATAAGCCTTAAGAAACATTTACCGCAGCCTTTACTGGCCTAAGCCAGTGCGTTTCGCTCTTCGGTGAGATAATTCACTTAATTCCTCAATGTCCAAACCGGAGAAATACGATGCAACCCGATATCAATCAAATGATGCGCTCTGTGCAAAAGGCTCAGCAAGAGCTCTTGAAAGCTCAAGACGAACTAGCCAAAGCCACAGTAGAAGGCTCAGCTGGCGGCGGAGCCGTCAAAGTGGTATGCGCCGGCAACTTCCAGTTTCAAGCAATTAAAATTCAAGCTGAAGCTGTCGATGTAAACGACATGGGAATGCTCGAGGACTTGATTCTCACCGCAATTAACGATGCCACGAAGAAAGCTCAAGAAATGGGCGAAAAGAAAATGGCGAATTCAATGAAGGGTGTCAGCCTTCCACCAGGTCTAGGCTTCTAATCAGGTCCAATTAATGTACTTTACCCCGCCACTGGCGCGGTTGATTGAAGAATTTCAGAAGTTTCCCGGCGTTGGGCCAAAATCGGCCCAGCGCATGGCTTTTTTCGTGCTCAATATGAGCACTGATGATGTGGGAAAGTTTGCTGAAGTAGTGGTCGACGCCAAGAACAAAGTCAAACATTGCAGCAAATGTTTTCACTTATCGGCTAACGACCCTTGTGAGATTTGCACAAATGAAAAACGAGATAGCGGAACAATTTGTGTTGTAGCCGATAGTCGCGATGTAATTGCCCTAGAAAAAACTCGCGAATATCGTGGCTATTATCACGTTTTGAGCGGACTAATTTCACCACTTGAAGGGCGAGGCCCAGAGCAGCTGCGCATTCGCGAACTAATCAATCGGGCCCATAGTGAAGGTGCGAAAGAAGTGATTCTGGCAATCAATCCCACCATTGAAGGCGATGCCACAGTGCTCTATATCAGCAGTTTTCTTAAACCACTTTCAATCAAAGTAACTCGCATTGCTTTTGGTCTTCCCATGGGCTCTGACCTAGAGTACGCCGACGAAATCACACTCACCAGAGCGATGGAAGGCCGAAGAGAGATTTAGCCGAAGAGAGAAGCAGCCGAAGAGAGAAGCAGCCGAAGAGAGAAGCAGCCGAAGAGAGAAGCAGCTAAGCGCTGAAGAACTCTGTCATTGTTTGTGCGACTTTGGCTACAGACAGCCCAACCATATCTAGCAATATTGGTCGAGCACCGTGCTCAACAAATTGATCAGGCAGAGCGATACAAGCAACTTCGGCTAACTTTGCCCCAGGCTTGCTGAATCTCAACTTGGCACCATACTCAAGCACGGCAGAGCCAAATCCACCAGTAAGCACGCCTTCTTCTACGGTAACTATCCTGGCGCCTGGCTGACTCAAAAGTGAGGCCAGTAACTTTTCATCAAGGGGTTTGATGCTGCGAGCATTGATCAGCGTCGGTTGGATACCTGCTTCAGAAAGCACAACAAGTGCCTGCTTGGCTGTTTCGACCATAGCACCAGAGGCGAGCACATAATGCCCGGCGGCTTTGTTGCCTTCGACAACCACTTCCCATGTCGCCGGGTCTATTTCTGAAAACGGCTGACCATCTCCTTCTAACAACGCAGCATCAATTGCCTTTTCACGAGGGAAACGAATCGCTACAGGCCCAGAAGCCTGCTTAATAGCTGTGTAAACCATATTGCGCAATTCAAGGGCATCTTTCGGCGCCCAGACACGAAAATTCGGAACAGTACGGAGCCAAGCGATATCGAAAACACCTTGGTGAGTTTCTCCATCTTCAACCAAGCCACCGCGGTCAATACCAAATAAAACGGGCAAGTTCATAATTGCCACGTCATGCACTACCTGATCCATTGCCCGCTGCAAGAAAGTCGAATAAATAGAGACTACTGGCTTCAGACCAACCTTGGCCATGCCACCAGCCATGGTGACAGCATGCTGCTCACAAATAGCGACATCAAAGAAACGATCAGGATAAGCTTTGCCGAATTTTACAAGTCCGCTGCCCTCGGCTGTAGCAGGAGTAATTGCCACCAAGTTAGGCTCAATGGCAGCTACATCAATCAATGCCTGGGTAAAAATGTCAGAATATGTCTTGGCTTTTGGCCTAGCCACAGCCGCAAGAGGCTCAACGCATTCGGTCAGAGCGGGCTCAAGAGCGAAGGCAGGAACACCGTGATACTTAATAGAATCAGCCTCAGCAGGACCATAGCCTTTGCCCTTTTGAGTAATGAAATGAATAATTTGAGGAGTTGATTTCGATTTAGCGTTTGTAAGGGCGCCAATTACAGCAGATACATCGTGGCCATCTACAGGCCCAGAATAGTTTATTCCCAGCTTCTCAAATACGATCCCAGGTGTGTCAAAGCGGTCTTTAGCCTGCTTCTTCACCATTTCGATCAGTTCCCAAACAGCTGGATTGAGCTTAGCTTGGTCCAGTTTATTCTCAATAAAATCAATCTGCTTTTTAATGTCTTTGTAGAAGAAAGTCTCTTTGATGCGCTTCATGTACTTGGTCAGACCGCCGACATTCTCTGAAATCGACATTTCATTGTCATTGAGAATGATGATCACATCTTTTTGAATGTGACCAAGGTGATTAATAGCCTCAAGTGCCATTCCCCCAGTCAAACCGCCATCACCAATGACGGCAACGACTTTGCCACTCTGCTTCAAATGTGACTTAGCCAGGGCCATTCCCACAGCCAATGAAATTGAAGTAGAGCTGTGACCGGCGACGAAGGCATCGTGCTCGCTCTCTAAAGGATTGATAAATCCGCTCAGTCCTTTGAACTGACGCAGCGTATCGAATTGATCACGCCGACCAGTAAGCATTTTATGCACATAGGCCTGGTGTCCAACATCCCAAAGGAAAAGATCTTCAGGCGAATTAAATACTTTATGCATGGCGATTGTGATTTCAACAACGCCTAAATTTGAAGCCAGGTGACCGCCGGTCTTGGCCAAACCAGTGATTATCTCTTGCCTAATTTCACAAGCAAGGCTGTTGAGCTCTTCGCTAGTGAGCTTCTTCAGCTCAGAAGGAGTGACAAGTGCGTCAAGGAAAGTAGTAGTCGGCTTTGCTAGCGTATACATTTGTTTAAGACTTGTAGCCTCGAATTCCCCGTGCAATGGGCTGTTCTGGGTAAATCATAGCAACCCATTACAACACTAGCGCATAATATTTTCAGCCATTTTCGAGAAGAACTGCGACATAAGCCTAAGAACCGGCCAGAGTTTAACTTTCAGCGGCCAAAAGCTGAACAATAAAGGGTTTTCAGATATTCATAAACGGACATTCAAATCAACAATTACTAATCTAGCCAACTTCGATCCAACGTCGAGCCAACATCGATTAACCCGTTCTTATCCAAGATCTTACATTCTCGGAAAGCTCTACTCGTTTCTTTTTTTACAAGCAAGAAGAGCGCAGATTTGATTCCGCGCCCCCTTTTTCACTACCTTGGCCGCAGCAACTACGTGGTCTGAGCTACCACAATTTTGTAGGCATGCCCCTTGATCACTACTATCACCTGTTTACCAAGAGCGAGATAGCGAGACATGTTAGGCACGGTGCGAGTTAAGGAAAAATAGCGCTCACTACCAAATTGCACTTCATCGACCTTCTCATTCTTGTATTCACTATCAGTCCAGTAACCGTTTCTAAGATAGAAGGTTTTTTCTTCAACCGTTTTTACTCCAACCTCACTACCTCTTTGATCAAAGGCCAAGCTCTTCATTGCCGCCATTTTCTTTTCGCGCTCCACAGCTTGCCGACCAGAAATTGGAGCAGCCGCGATTTTTGCACTGAGCGAATCACGACTCTCCTCAATACTTTCTCGAACCCACATACCGCCACGATCCTTGTCGCCGGCTTTCTGTGCCGGGGCAGAATGTGCCGCATGCATTGAAGCAGAGCGAGAAACTCTGGGCGAATCGTCAACTATAGACATCCGTCTGGCACTCTCTTTCAGCATCACGCTTCCACCAGCACCACCAGCTAGATTCGAAAATCCCCGACCACGTTCTGCCATTGGCACTGACATTGGCATCGGCCGACCAACAGGACCGTTATTAGCTAGACGATGATTTTCATTAGGATCAGTGGCCAAAAACGAAGTAAAGGCTGAGATGATTCCATGCTTCTTCGACAAGGCAACGATTTCATCAACAACCTCTTTGGTATTACCATTTTCTTGAGCCACGTCAGTCAGGTAGGCAATTCTACGCATGGCCCAGAGCTTAGGTAAGAAGCTATGACCAGTTTGACTAGCTTCAAAACCGAGGGGGAAAGTAAAAGCTTTGGCCACACCGTTGATTTTGCCACTAACCACAACATTGGCCTGACCTGAGCCTTTGTAGCGCCCCAACAATAGAACCTGAGAGCCAGCGAAGACGTCTTTGACTTGACGGGGATAAGTGTCTTTCACAGTAATGCCATTGTAGGCAATATTGACGTCGGAAAGTACCGGCGATTTGATTTTATCGTAGAACGATGACAAAGCTGTCTCTAAATTCTCGCCTGGTTCTAGATATTGAGAAGTACCATGATGTGATTCGGAAAGCTTGTTGAGTAGTCGAGTATTAACGTCATAGCCAACGCCAAAATCGAAAAGGCGAATGTCTTTTTTACTAGCGGCCAATTTCAAAATGTTGGCAGTGGCAGTTTCACCTACAGTTGGTTCACCATCAGTCATCATCACAAGATAGGCTGGACGAGTCGTTTCTTCTTTGAGCAAGCTAATGCCAGTGTGCAAGGCGTCACCAATATTGGTACCACCCCGTGCCTCAAGATCGTCTATGAAGGCTGCTGCTGCCTTCTTATTCTCGGGTGTAGCGGCGGCAAGCGAACTTCTAAATGACTCGGCATCGGTGCTAAAGTTAACGAGACCAAAGCGATCGGTAGAAGATAGCGAATTAACCACATACTTCAGGGCTTTCTTACACTGCTCCATCTTTTCGCCCTGCATCGAGCCCGATGTATCAGCCACCAGCACAATATCTTTGCCAACAATTTGGTTAGACTTAAGCGGTGGAGACAAAGTCAAAAGAAAATATCCATCTTCGCCTTCTAGCTTGTGAGTAAGCACACTAGCAGCCATATCCTTATCAGAGACGCTGTAATAGAGCAGAAAATCTTTGTCCGGCACAGAGTCTTTGGCAGAATAACTGATCTTAGCCTTGCTATTCTCCAGCCGATCTACCACCACAGTGTGGGACGGCGACCAGATTGTTCTCAGGCTTTCTCGACTATCGCCAACCTTAACTTTGCCGCTCATACGTACAGAAATTTTTGTATCGTCTATCGAACCTGCTGCCTCGCTATCGCTCTTAAGAGGGAAGCGATACTTGATCAACCCGCTTTCTGCTTTCAATAACTGTGTATATTCCAGCTCGACTTTTTTCGTGCCATGGGCCGGAATCGGGAAAATGCGAGCACGAACAGTCTTATAGTCAGCATATTCAAGCAAGCCAGGGTCCACCATTTGCCTGACAATCGCTTCGTATTGCTGGCGAGCCTCATCAGCGGCCAAAATCTTGCCTTCCACAGGCTTGCCATCTATATGAAGGGAAAAGCTAGAAAAAGTTGTGTCCTCTGGCAAAGGAAAGAGATAAGTGCCAGCTAAGTTCTGATCGGTTTCGTTGATAAAAGTCTGAGTAATGTATGTCTTAGCTACTTGGTCAGTAATATCTACCTTGATATCTTGCGACTGCATGCGCAGGCCATGAGAAACCCCGCCTTTTAGAATAGTAGGAGTATTAGGAGCAGGTGTAGGGGTAGGACCAGGGTCGAAAATAGGCACGATCCGTCCGCCTCCTGGCCTAGTTCCGGGTCTGGAGCCTGGACGTACAATAGGCGTCACCCCGCCAGGGCTGATAGGCCGACCGATTGGCATTGTCGCTACCGGGTTAAAACCGGGATGAAATGCCGGGTCAGCAATCAAGAAACCGGCGGCAAAGGCCTGCGGCGAAAGCAACAGGGAAGCCGACAGACTAAGAATAGCTGCAAATTTCAAACTCATACAATTTTCTCGCTATGCAAGGCCGCTAAGTTTCTGGTCTACCTAAATATGGATATCCCTAAATAGGGGTCCACCTAAATACGATTCCATGGCCTAAACTAAATGTAGCCTTTGGCCAGCCAAATTTCGGCCGGGCAAGCCACCATCGTCACCTGGGGTATAGCCATCAATAGACCCAGGGTAAATACTGTGGCCCGGAAGTACAGACTAATCTCAGGCTTTTTCCTAGATATTTGCCAAGCCAGTCAGGCTAGACTACTCTTGAAGCAAAGCTATAAGTATTAGTTTTGTTTCGAGGAAAGCAATGCGGCTTCGCCTAATTAGAGCTCCAGGACCATCAGCACTGCGAAGAGATGGCTTGCTCTTTCAGCGCCTGACATGGGGCGCTGCGGCCGGTGGCCTTGCAACCATCCTACTAGCGGAGTCTCCTGTGCTCGACACAATGGAAATGAACCTACTTGAATGGCGCTACAAAACAGGTTACGAGCTTGCTCGCACCCTGAAACTAGTGGCGCCAGCTTTGGGCGGGGCAGCCGACTCTGAGACTAGAGCACAAGACATAGCCATCCTTACTTATGACGATGACGACCAATTCGATCTCGAAGGAGAAGCAATCGAAGGGGGGCCACAGCCTGTGCAGGCCGTATTGGCCAAGCTTATTCCGATAGTTGAATCGGGCAATCCACTACTGGTAGTGCTAGATATAGATTTGAGCGGCAAAGCTGACCCATCCCTGGTAAAGGCTCTAAAGCAATATCGCAATAATATTGTCCTTGCACTTTCTGGCAACTTAGACAATCCCAATGATTTTCCTGCAAGCGAATTACGCAAGAGTGTATTAACTTGTGCTTACGATCATCTTATAAAAGAATCGAGCGGCTTGGTTTGCCGCATGCCTATTTCAGCAAATATTTTCATGCCTTCCGACCGCTCTACTGAAATGTCGCCAGCCTTAGATATACTGCCCCAAGGCTTAGCCGAATATACTCGCGGTCTATCCGCCTCTGGCGAAGCTTTCGAATCGCTGCCAGAAGTTTTGGCACCACTCATGTCATCGAGGGTAGGTGTAGGTCCGTCAAAAGCACAGATTTCTTCGTTTACAAAAGAAGAGCTGCCAATTTATATCAAGTTCTCTGGCACCAAATATCCTACTTACAAAATCTCTCAGATCATTCGCGATGCCATTGACCCCAGTGTTTTTGCCGGAAAAGTTGTTATGATTGGCACCAATTTCAGTCAAAAAGTAGACAACACGCCGCCAGTGCGCACGCCTTTACAGGCTAAGGCACCGAACGTTCTCATTCAAGCAGAAGCAATTAGTACTCTGCATAATAACGAAGCAATCGTCTCCTTTCCTCGTTCGATTTTGCATCATATTTTGCTATTGCTCGGAGCGGCGTTAGGCACGGTGGCATCTGTTCTACCAATGGGCAGACGCACAGCCGCTTTCCTCTGCACCGCAATGGTACTAATGCTAATGACACAAATTGCTTTCCAGTGGTTCAACCTGCAATTCCCAGTATTGCCACTACTAGCAGTGCTAATGCTCACCTATATCTTTGGCACCTTAATTTACCTTGATACAGACTTACGTTTGCGCAACAAAGAGCTAGCACTGGCCCGCGAAAACATGCAAGTTCGCGCCGAAGAAGAGCGCCAGCGCATAGCCGAAGATTTGCACGATGAAACTCTACCGGCCCTTTCAGCCGTAGCGAGAATGGCCGATCGCCTAGCCCATGCGCCAGAAATGTCTGAGAGTTCAGTACCGGTAGAAATGAGAGAAAAACTTGATGGTGCGATTTCAGAAATGCGCCGGGTAATTAACGACCTGCACCCTTCTGTACTCGAAACCATGGGATTCAAGCCAGCACTAGAGAACTTACTTGCAATTCTCTCAAGAGAAAAACTGATTCACGTAGATTTTGTCGATGGTGACACCGAAGACGACTATGGCTTTAATAAATTCACACGCTTGCAGCTTTATCGCATCGTCCAAGAATCATTAAACAACGTGCAAAAGCATGCCCACGCCAATCTAGTCAAACTCTCAATTGGCGCAGACGGCGACAATCTCCGCATCACAATTACTGATAACGGTAAAGGAATAGACTTCAGCAGCATCCGCAAAGATGCTCATGGTCTAGTCAATATAAGACAACGAGCACAGCTCATCGGCGCCCAAGTAGAATGGAAGAAACCCGAGAGTTTTGACACAGGCACCCAGGTCAGTTTGTCCATTCCAATTTCAAAAGAGGATAAAAATAGTACCTAATATGAGTATATTGATTGTTGATGATGAAGAACGCGACAGAATTTGGCTCAAGAATTTGCTCACGCAACATCTAGGAGCGCCATACGCTGGCGCAATCTACGAAGGCCACGATGGTCTAGAAGCGGTCGAACTGAGCCAGAAATACAAGCCCCAGCTTGTATTTCTCGACATCAAAATGCCACAACTTTCAGGCATAAAAGCGGCCGAACAAATTCTCAAACAACTACCCGAAACCGGCGTAATTATCCTCTCTAACTTTTCTGATGAAGTCTATGTTCGTCAGCTCTGGAAAGTGGTACCTCCAAACGGTGCTTTCGGCTACGTTCTGAAAAGCGCCTCTGACGAACAAGTAGTAGAAGCGGCTAAGGCTGTTCTCTCTGGTGATTGCTGGGTACACCCAGGTATCGCCCGCGTCATTCAACGCACACAAAACCGGGCCACTTCTTTGACACCAGCCGAATATGAGGCCCTCATTTGTATTGCCCTAGGTATGACAGACCATGCCATCGCCAGAAAGCTTTACTTGACCGAGAAAGCCGTACAATCAAGACTAAAGTCGCTCTATGCCAAGCTCGGTATCCCCGGACGCAGCGAGGGTCATGAAACTGAGTTCAATCAGCGCTGCCGTGCTGTCTACCTCTCTAATCGTCGCGGTTTGATCAATCAATCAGAGCTTGACGATTGGGAAGCCAAACTATCAGAAGGCGCACCAACCTAAGACAAGATGGACAGAGCAATGGGCAATCGAGAAACAAAAAAAAATTGTCACGCCAGACTAGCTCTGACGGTCGCCCTTGCCTGTGCGGCCATATATCTGACGGCACTGGTAGCACCAGGTCAATGCAAAGACGATAGTTCAAGATCAATGAAATCAACTGCAAAGACTAGGGAAGTATTGCAGTCAAGTTCATCTAGTTCATCAAATTCGTCAAGTTCGCCATTAGGAGAATTCTCTCGGGCCGAATCTGGAGTCAAATTGCTGGTGGGCATTTTTGCCAGACTCGGCAACGAACCGCAACTGGCCTTGAAGAACGACAGTCGCTTGCTGGCTGCAAACAAAAACAAGTCAGGCTTTGACCGTGACAGCCAATCACAACTGCTTGCTGCAGGGCAAAACAATGCTGGCACTTTTCAAAGCCGCAACAACCAGTTTGGCAATTCCATAAACAATCAATATACAGATCCAGCCCTCGCGATAAGACCAAGAACTGTTAGTCGCAAAAGCGCAGCCGACAAATTCATACCCATACAAGGTGTCACCATTGCTATGGCACCCCAGAAGAAATCATTTTACAAAGGCGAAAGTCGTGACGAAAAGCGCGAAGAGAGAGGTACAGCAGCAGGGCTCGGAGGAGCGTCGCCACAAGCCGAGAGCAGCAGGAGCGAGCATGAGAAAAAAAGCGAAGCTGATTCATCCAACAGCTTAAGAAGTCGAGATGATTCAGGGGTCAAGATATTTGCCGGTCCATCAAGCACCAGTAGCGCTTTACCAACGGGCGTTGGCGAAAAAACCTACATTCGAGAGTTTGGCAAAACAGCCAACGCACCGGCTCCGACAGTGGCAGCCAATAGCAGAAGCTTAGAACGGGGCATCAACCTAATAGAAGAGCCTACTAGTGCAAGCAAAAAGCAGAGCCCGATAAAGGCCGAAGAAACAGCCAATGGTATCATTCGGCCAACAGAGCAACCGGGTCTTTTCAAATACGTGCGCGAGCATATGAAAGAGACACCAAAAGACAGCCCAAAAGACAACCTTAAAGAGAGCAACAAAGACTTCGCCTCGTCCGGCCAAAGCGGAGCTTTACTAGATCAGCTCAGCGAAGGCAAAGCCACCTACAGACAGAAGCTCAAAAGCGCTAAGTTGCAAAACAGCTCACCACCTTCAATTGTCTCGGACAACGAAGTAACACTAGAGGCCCAGCAAGAAGGGGCGCCTTTGCAAATAGCCTTCTTGCCACCAAGCACGGTGCACGGCATAAATGGCTTACCGCTCGGAGCAACTGAAACAGATACTGCAAAATTCTTCAAAAATCGAGGCAATCTCAGCCGCTCGTTTATTTCAGGATGGAAAGTCTGGACCCTCCTCGACCAACAACAAAATCCTATACTCCAGGTCTATTTGCGCAACGGACGCACCGAAGCCTTTCGCATTTTCAACCAAAGCTACGTTCCAGGCGGACTGGGTGTCGCTATTAATGATGAACTGCCCTCAATGAAAGGTAAATTTGGCGAACCTGCTTTTATACTAGAGGAGCCTGGAATAAAGCCCCTACAAGCCTCCCAACAGTCTGCCATGGTGGCAAAAAACTATGTCTATCCTGTTTCACAAGTGAGCTTCCAGCTGGTGCGCTCAGGCCCAAACTCCCCGCAGATTCACAGTCTTCTGCTTTTTCGCTATCTCTAGCCCACTTACTAGTTTTTGCTAGCTCCTGTTGGAATTTCGTAGTTTCACCCGCTGACAAGTAAATAAGCTCATGTTAGCCTGAGCAATGTCAAGCGGGGCGAGGAAAACTAGAGGCCTCAGTTAAGCAAGCCGAGGAAGATCGGGTTGTTTCGCGTATGATTTATGCAGAGGTTCTTGATGAAGGTGGAGACAAAAACGGCGCCAAGCAGATGCAAATAGAAAGCATGGCCATCCAGATGAATGTGCCACTAGAACAAGTAAAGGAATTGCTTAATCGCCCTGAGCAAAAGAAGACTCCAGAAAGAACCATAGAACCGATATCTAATACCAAATCTTAAATTCCCCAAAGGGCCCAAAAACTAAAAAATGCTGCCAAAAGCTGAATTACACGTGCACATTGAGGGCACATTCGAGCCAGAGTTAATTTTTGCAATTGCTGAACGCAACAAAGTAACTGTGCCCTACCCCAGCGTAGAAGCACTGAGAAGCGCCTACCAATTCAAAGACTTGCAGTCTTTTCTCAATCTTTATTACGCTGGTATGAACGTTCTCAAAACTGAGCAAGACTTTTTTGACCTGGCCATGGCGTATTTCGCTAAAGCCAGTGCCCAAGGAGTAGTTCACTCTGAATTATTCTTTGATCCGCAAGCGCATTTGGCCAGAGGCATCCCCTTTGAAGTAGTAATCAACGGACTAGACCAGGCCGTAAGGCAATCGAAGCAAACTCACGGGCTCTCAAGCTCACTAATTATGTGTTTTTTACGTGATCTCAGTGCTGAATCGGCCATGGCAGTCTTTGACCTTTCTCTAGCTCACGGCGATAAGTTTGTCGCCGTCGGCCTTGATTCAGCTGAAGTCGGCAATCCACCATCAAAATTTCAAACTGTATTTGACAAGGCTCGCGCTGAAGGCTTTGTCACCGTCGCCCACGCTGGCGAAGAGGGCCCACCCGAATATGTTTGGCAAGCAATCAATTTGCTCAAAGTCTCACGTATAGACCATGGAGTACGCAGTCTAGAAGACAGCAAGTTAGTAGAAACTCTGCGCGATCAGGCCATTCCCCTGACAGTCTGCCCTCTCTCAAATGTCAAATTGAAAGTCTTTTCAAGCATGGCAGAACATAACATCAAAAAGATGCTCGACCTAGGGCTCAATGCCACAGTAAATTCAGACGATCCTGCTTATTTTGGCGGCTATGTCGACGATAATTTTGCCGCGATGAGAGCCGCACTAAATTTAAGCAAAGCAGAAGAAATTCAACTCTGCCGCAACTCTATTAATGCGGCCTTCATCGATGCCAGTGAAAAGGCCCAGTATTTAAGCCAACTAGAAAAAAGCGCAGTCTAAAAAAGTAATATAACGCTAGAATGAAGATTCTCCAGTGAAAGTGACATGAAGTCTTATCTCCCTCTTTATCTCAAACACCGCCCACAGGCACTCGGCGACCTCGTGGGTCAGCAGTCAGTGGTCAAGACCCTAACCAATGCTATCGACAACGATCGCATTGCCCATGCCTATCTATTCACCGGCCCTAGAGGCTGCGGCAAAACGTCCAGCGCCCGCATTTTGGCGAAATCACTGAACTGCGAGAACGGCCCTACGGCTGAGCCTTGTATGACCTGCACTATGTGCATTGAGATCAAAGCCGGTAATTCACCGGCAGTATTAGAAATAGACGCGGCCTCAAACAATTCAGTAGACGACGCCCGCGTGCTCATCGAAAGAGCACCCCTGGTGGCCCAGGGTGGTCGTTTCAAACTGTACATCATAGACGAATGTCACATGCTGACAAAAGAAGCCTTCAATGCCTTACTTAAAACCATTGAAGAACCGCCACCCAACGTAATCTTTATATTGGCCACAACAGAAGAGCACAAAGTTCCGCCCACTATCATTAGCCGCTGTCAACGTTTGATGTTTCGCCTGGCCAACCACAAGGAACTTTCCCAGCATTTGCGAAAAATTGCTGATGTTGAAAACATTTCAATTCTTGATGAAGCCATCGACCTGATTGCCAGGCGCTCTGGCGGCGGCTTGCGTGACGCTCTTGGTCTACTTGACCAGGCCAGCCTGCTCTCATCTCCCGAGAAACCGGTTTCAATAGTTGACTTGCTCACTTTACTGGGAGCCATAGACGAGGATGTCTTAATCAAAATAAGCGAAGGTATTCGCGATCGAGATGGCTCAAGTGTTTTAAGTGCTCTACACAGCTTACTGAGCCAAGGCAGAGAACCGTCCCTGGTGGCACTTGAATTATCTAAGCACTTCCTCAATATGGCAAAGGCCCTTCACTTGGGCGGAAAGAAAAGCTCCACTGATGGACAAGGAAATACTGAAACAGATGGCATACCGCTGATCAATCAGCTTATTACTGGCACGCAAAATTATATAGATCAAGTGATCAAGTTAGCCCCTGCATTCGAAGGGGCCGAACTAACACAGATGGTCGAACAGCTGGACCGCCTCGAACAAAATTTGCGCCGTTCCACGCAACCGGCTCTCACCCTTGAAGTTGGCTTGCTGGCACTATGCCACCGCCACGACATTCTCATGGTCAGGGAGCTATCAGCACGTGTACAGCAGCTAGAGAGTGCTCTAGCTGGTGGCAGTTATTCTCCAGCAGGGCACAATACTGCCACCACTAATAGTGCAGCACCACGGCCAATATCAACTTCTTTTCCAGCGCAAGCGCCAGCAGCGGCACAAACTTACCAACCAGTAGCCCCACCGGCTCAGCCAGCCAGACCAGTAGAAGCTCCGCGCGTAGAAGCTAATCGAGTAGAACAAATCCCAGCGAGCAGCCCGACAGATCAGTCTGCAGATGCTGCCAAAACCGAGGCTCCACCGACCGCATCAGCATCCAACTTAAGCGATGAGGACAACAGCGTTGCCAGCCAAGCAATTGACAATCAGAACATTGAGAGCCCAGGCAGGCCTCAATCACCCTTCCCCAGCTTCGTGACGGCTGCCCCTGTAGCTGCAGCTGCATCTGTACCTGTACCTGTACCTGTACAAGTTCGCTCGGAGGCTATTGACGAGTTCTGGTCAAACCTTATGGATTACCTGCAACAAAAGAGCATTCCTACTTTTAGCATCTTCAATCAACACGGCTTTGCCCTCTCACTAAAAGAAGACGAGTTTGTCATTGGCGTGCGCAAAGAACACTTTGTCAGCATGTTAGAGCGCAAACTTGACCAAATCAAAATAGCTATCAAAACTTTGACCGGCAAAGAAATGTTTGTAAAAATCAAAGTCATGGGCGAAGAAGTAGGCGCCCGTGCCCCGCAGGCAGCCGGCGCTGCCAGTGGGCGAGAGAGCGAGACGGCCGGCCGCAGCGCTGGCAGTCCTCGCGCAGCCGACGAACCAAGTGACCCGGCACCCTTCAGACCTTACGTAGCAGAAGCACCGCCCAAATCTAGACCAGAGCCTACGCCAGAGCCAAGACAAGAACCTAGACCTGAACCCAAGCCTGAGAGCAAAGAGTCCAAGCCATCCACTAAATCTTCCTCAAAACCAGAAGCTAAGGGCGAGAAAAAGCCCTGGGTGCCAAGAGACAAGGGTAAAGAGGGGGCTTGGCAGTCAGGCGGACCAGCCAAGCCAACGCCCGATTTTGCCGGAAGTGGATCAAACGCCCGGGGCAGCGATGAGATTTTGATGGTTAAAGAAGCCTACAAACTATTTGAAGGCCCAGGCTCGAGATTTATCGGCTAAAAAATTAGTAGTGGTACTAGCAGTCGAAGAAGCCAAAGCTAAGAAGCTTGTCAATATAGTTAACGAATCTCAAACTTGTCACTGAATTTAACTTCATCTTCGGTAAATTCGGCCGCGCTCAAAAGCTCTGGCTCAAGCCACTTGACCTCGACGCTATCAACGATTGCCGATGGCGGTCCTTGCTTACACCAGGCGATCAAGCGATTGAGAGTGGGCTCAGGGCCAGCTGCCAGCACCTCAACAGTGCCGTCAGCTTGATTTCGCACCCAGCCACAAAGGCCCAATTGTTGAGCTTCTAGCTTAGTACTGTGACGATAAAACACGCCCTGGACACGACCAGTTATTTTCAAGCAAACACAGTGCTGCATATAAAAAGCAGATTCTCCCTTTTAGTGGACTGTTTAACAGGCTAAAATGTAGGGACTAGTCTAACAAAAGGTGCGGAAGCCTATGCAAGACAGAATGTTTTGACAAGAGCTTTTAGCACGACATTAGCAAGAGACGATAGAACGACCAGATGGCCAAGGAAACTGAGAAAAATCAAGAAAAGTCTCTACAAGCCATTGATACGGCTATAGCTTCTCTGCGCACCCAAGACTGGGATCTCAACCCTTATTCGGTGGCAGCAGCAGCGGAGCTTGAACCAGAGGATGTTTTCAACAGCAAAGCAGCCATGGACAAAATTATGGCGGCTCGGGGCGATGGCAGCACATACAGCCATGACGCCGTTCTGGCAGGCCGGTGCAAAGAACTCGAAGCAGAGCTAGATAATGCCGCCTCAATCAACCAAGATTTATACGACCGCGGTTCTGAACTTGCCGAAAGAGTCTTAGAACTCGAAGCCAGTGTGGCCGAACTTGAGCAAGAGGCAGAAACCCTAGCCCTACAATTGCAAAACTCTTGGTCTCTTGGCTATCAAAAAGGTCTTACTGAAGGGCGCGAGCAAGCATTGCTACCACCAGAACAGCGCCTTGAAAGCCAGCAGAAGCCCCAGCAGAAGCCTGCCTCTAAAACTGGCGAACACCCAGTGGTCGAAGCAGTAGCAAGTAAATCTGCTTCAGAAGCAAGTAAATCTGATTCAGCAGCAACAATTACAGATGAAGACTTGCCAACAGAAAGCCAATTAAAAAGCTCGCTCAATCAGCAACCATTGGCTGAAGAAGCTCAGCCCGGCTTGTCGACGCCAGCCGATCCAGTTCCGGCAAAAACAGCTCCAGTACAAGAACCTGCAGCCGAGCCAGCCCTCGCCATTGTTGACACGGCCGGTTATAACGACAGGGTCTACAACGCAGTAACTGACCATCGTTCACCCATCTCGGTTTCAGAAATTTATGGCGCGCTGAGCTGGAAGCAGATTGAAACGGTTTACCAGTACAGCACAGTGGCAGGCCGGCCCAATACAAATCTCTATTTTGAACCACTGAGCAGTGAGCCGGAGCAAGCAGCAGCAACCCCAGAGCAACCAGTCGCAGCTCCAGAAAAACCAGTAGCAACCCCAGAGCAACCCGTAGCGGCCCCAGAAAAACCAGTAGCAGCCCCAGAGCAACCAGTGGCAGCTAAAGAGCAAGCAAGCGCTCCGGCCAAGAGCGATGAAAACAGCGCAGTCAACAGCAGAAGCGCCCAGACGAAAGCGGCCTCAAAACTTCCCCACATTTCATTCGATCCACCTGAGGAGCCAATCGTGGGAGCCACCCAAAGTAAGCCTATCGTCAGATCTTCAGACATGGGCGAACCAGACTTTATCAACCAATATGATGGCGGCTTAACTGGCGAAAATTTCCCTGGCCTAGATTCGTTGCAAGCAGCAGCTGCAGCAAGAAAAGACAATTCCACTTATGACAAACTCGATGCCTTACCGGCCAAAGACGGCGAAGTTCCAGACATTCTTGATCTCGATCAACTAGATATATTCGAAGGCATGGAAGATATAGATGAGTTGAGCAAAATCGAAGTGATAGAGGATGTTATTCTAGCCGCTCCAAATGCCAACATTATTAGCCAGAGCGAGACTGCGGCAATGCCTAAGGTTTCAGGTGAAGACCTGCGCGACTTGATCAAAACCAGAATCAAACAAGCCCAAGATCATGATCCACACCAACAACATTCTCTAGATCAACTATTAGACGCGGCCAATGCTTCCGGGGTACACGAGGCTAGCAGTGAAACTTCAAACCCAGAGTCAGTCAAGTCGGCAGCCCCGGGCACAGCAGAAGAAATACCTAGCACTGGGGCTATTGATCTAGAAGCTCTGCGACATGGCGCGCGCAACAAATTTGTTGGGGGCAAGTCACCATCTACTTCTACGCCTCCTAATGCTTCAGCTTCTCCCACCGGCGAGACGGCAGTGCCCAGTCCAGGTCCAGCAGCTGCCGGGGCTCCGACACCAAGAGTAGCGCCAATACCAGCCGACATTCGTAAGCATTGTATGATGCTCGGAGTTCGCGCCGATGAGTTGACAGTAAAAATCGTTATTGAGGCTTGGAAAGCGCAGATCACTGCACCAGGCGTACACCCTGACCAGGGAGGCGATACCGAAACAGCGGTTTATCTCAATCTCGCCAAAGACTCTCTGATCAAATACATAGAAGCCCAGGCGCCTAAGCTGGGTAAGAAGTTCGGCCAACCAAGCCAAGCTAGGGATTCACAAAGCAAACCGTTCACCATGCGCCAGGGTCCGGATAAAGATACGGACAAAAAATAGAGCAGCATGTCTAAACCAGTTGTAGCAATCGTCGGACGTCCAAACGTTGGCAAATCAACATTCTTCAATCGTTGCATCGGGGCAAAATATGCCATCGTTGACGATTCTCCCGGTGTCACTAGAGATCGAATTTATCGTGACTGCGACTGGAATGGTCGTGAGTTTCTACTCGTCGATACAGGCGGCATCCAAGGTGAAGATGGCAACACGGATGCAGTGATGGCCGGAGCAGTGCTCGACCAAGTACAAGAAGCACTAGTGCAAGCTGACGTTATTGTTTTTCTCGTTGACGGCAGACAAGGCCTGACCGGAGCCGATGAAGAAGTAGCGAATATTATTCGCAAAGTGAAAAAACCGATTCTGCTTGCCGTAAACAAAATTGACAGCATGAAAGACAATAACAATGTCATGGAATTCTACAAGCTCGGACTAGGCGAGCCCATGGGGCTATCTGCTATGCAGGGCAGCGGTGGTGTAGGCGACTTGCTTGACGCCATTGTCGAGAAGTTTCCAGAAGGCGCAGGCAAAATTGTTTATCCAGAAGAAGGCGAAGAAGAAAAAGATCCCAATACTTCACCTTACGCCATTGCCGTAGTTGGTCGCCCAAACGTTGGCAAGTCTTCACTGACAAACGTACTCTGCGGTACTAAACGAGCAATCGTATCAGAAGTGCCAGGCACTACCCGCGATGCTGTAGATACTCCAATTAAAGTACACGGTCGCGAAATTACCTTAATTGATACGGCTGGCATTCGCCGTAAATCAAGAGTCGACTATGGCATCGAAGCCTTCTCAGTGGTGCGCTCACTCAAAGCCATAGACCGCGCTGATGTCTGTGTTTTGGTATTAGACGCCAGTATCGAGATTTCAGATCAAGATCAAAAAATTGCTGGCAAAATCGAAGAAGCCGGAAAAGCTGCCGTCATTGTCATCAACAAATGGGATCTGATTGAAGACCGCTCATCGCGCTCTATGACTAATTTTACCGAAGAAGTAAAACGCCAACTGCGCGCACTTTCGTATGCAGAAGTAGTCTTCACGAGTGCCACAAGTAAACTGCGGGTACCAAAGATTCTTGAAGCTTCGGCCCGGGCCTACGCTGAAGCACACAAGCGCATAACCACCGGACTGGTCAATCAAATTGTCAATGAAAGTGTTGCCCTTGTGCCGCCACCAGCTTCCAAGCGTGGCAAAAGGCTCAAGGTCTATTACACCACCCAGGTCTCAGTGGCACCACCGACTTTCCTCTTGTTTGTTAGCGACGGCAAGTTGATGTCCAAAAACTACGAGACTTACTTAGAGCGAAAGTTGCGCGAAGCCTTTGGCTTCCACGGCGCACCCATTCGAATATTCACGCGCGCCAAGAAAGAGTCGTGATTTATGTTAGCCCTAGCTCTCATTCTAGTCACATATGTGGTGGGTTCAATTCCTACCGGATATTGGCTGGCTAAAGCTAGGGGCATAGACATTACCAAACTAGGCTCTGGTTCTACCGGCGCTACCAATGTCTGGCGCTGTGTTGGCAAAAAAGAAGGCGTTCTAGTGATGATTCTTGACGTGCTCAAAGGCTACCTTCCAGTCTTTGCCACCATTCAACTAGACAAGGGAGCTCAGGCCCTAGAGTGGACTTTCTTCGGCATGCCGCACCTGATACCAGTTGTAGTGGCAACTGTCGCCATAGTCGGGCACAGCAAATCAATCTTTCTCGGCTTCAAAGGTGGCAAGAGTGCTGCCACCGGCATGGGCACTATGATTGCTTTTTGCCCGATGCTGGGCATATACACCTTCGGCACTTTCTTAGCTTTGGTATTCAGCACCAGACTGGTATCATTGGCTTCGCTCAGCGCTGCATTTGTCAATGTCATATTTATGTGGTGGCTAAAGAACCCAGAAGCCTACGTGCTGTACGCTGTAATTGGTTGTCTTTATGTCTGGCTGCGCCACATCTCTAATATCAAGCGCTTACTAGCAGGCACCGAGCCTAAACTGGGTGACAAACCGAAAGAATTGATCACGAGTGAAAGTGTGAACATTGAAAAATAAATTCCTAGCTAGTTCTCTTTTTACTCTTCTAGCATCGGCAAATCTAGTGGCTCAAGCTATTAGCCCGAAAGTGCCGACAAGCTCCAAAATGACAGCCGTAGCACTAAAAGAGAAAGCCAAAGAAAAATCATTTGTCAGCGATCAGAGACCGGCCACTCTATCTAGTGATGAAGCAATCAACATCGCTGTTTACAAAGCAGCCAACCGCGGTGTTGTTAACATTGCCCCAGTGGCATCGGCAGAAGACTACATTCTCAACCACACAGCAGAGGGCTGCGGCTCTGGTGTAATTATTTCGCGCGACGGCAGCATACTAACCAACTATCACGTAGTTGAAGATTCAGAACACGTGCGTGTCACCCTCTGGGATGGCAGTAGCTACCACGGTGTTGTAGTTGGCGTGGACAAGCAAACAGACTTGGCCGTAGTCAAAATCAAGCCATCCGAAACTTTGAAACTGACCATAATTCCGCTAGGAGATTCATCTCAACTAGAAGTAGGTCGACATGTCTTTGCCATTGGCAATCCTTTTGGCCTAGACCGCACTATGACCGTTGGCATAGTTTCTTCCTTGGGTCGCACCATACCAGTAGCTAAAGGACGTCTAATCAAAGGCATTATCCAAACCGATGCCGCCATAAATCCAGGCAATTCAGGCGGGCCACTGCTCGACAGCCTCGGTCGGGTGGTGGGAATTACTACTGCTATCTATACAAATAATGGACTGAGTTCAGGCGTCGGCTTTGCCATTCCTATTAACATTGCCAAGAACGTCATCCCCCAAATTTTAGATTATCATCGTGTCTTACGGCCTGAATTGGGAGTTGAAGTCACCCCCGCAGGCGAAGTCGGACTGCGCGTTTTGAAAGTTGCCAAAGGCAGTCCGGCTGATAAAGCGGGGCTCTCGGGCGCAAAAATTGTGGTTTACGATATTGGCGGTGGCTTGGTTCTGCAAAAGCCAGATTTGACTGTAGCCGATATTATTTTGGAAGCTGATGGAGTAGCGACAAACACCGTAGACGGCCTAATGTCTTACATTGAGAGCAAGAAGCCTAACCAAGTGGTTACACTGACAGTGATCCGCACCGGACGTGCGATAAAAATTCCAGTAAAATTAATTGGCGGTGTGTCAGACTAGAGCACTCATCTATCAACAAGTTTGTTATCAGGGACCACAAGTACGGAGAGAAAGCAGAAAATTGTCAAGAATTCTAGTCATCGAAGATGACCTTTCAATCTCTGAATTAGTAAAAATAAATCTAGAATTACTTGGTCACCAGGTGATCACAGCACCAGATGGAATCAAAGGTTTGGCCATGGCCACTCAGAACCGTCCAGACTTAATTGTGCTAGATGTGATGATGCCTGACCTCGATGGCTTCACCGTCTGTCAGCGTTTGCGCCAGAATCGTGAGACTAATCCCATTCCAGTCTTGATGCTGACAGCTCTATCAACCACAAAAGACAAAGTCGCTGGCTTTGATGCAGGTGCCGACGACTATCTAGCAAAACCTTTTGATATTCCTGAACTGCAGGTGCGCGTCCGTGCCCTACTGCGCAGAGCCGGCACCCTGCCGCACTCATCATCGCTGCCTGAAATTCTCACCGCCGGTGAGATCACGCTCATTCCTGAGAACTTACAAGCTAAAGTCGGCCCGCGCATAGAAAAGCTCACCCCGACCGAGTTTGAAATTTTGCACTGCTTGATGCAGCACCATGGTCAAACAGTTTCGACTGGTAAATTACTTGAAGAAGTCTGGGGCTATTCACCAGATGATGATGTCGATACGATTCGCGTGCACATTCGTCACTTGAGAACACGTCTAGAAAAAGGCGAGCGCAAGTATATAAAGACTGTATACGGCGGTGGGTATCAACTGGTGGCCGAAGGCTTTACCAAAGACAAGAATGGTGAGTAAGTTCTCACTTTTCTCTTTTATGAGATAAATAGCCAAAAAGCAGTCAAGAGCCAGCGATCGCGAGCCTGACTTATACTGCAGCGTTGAGCAAAACCATACTATAAAGCTTTTAGGTTAAGAGAACGGGCAGTCGCTAGACATACTGGAAACCTAACCTTTATCATATACTGCGAGCCATTGATAACGTCATCAATGGTCGTCATAATGGCGCTTTCGCGAATTCTTTCTAGAATCAATAGAGCAAGCGCATTAAAGTGAAGCCTTCTAGGCAACACAATTGAGCAAGGAGAACCTAGCTTGTTATTCAACAGTCTGCAGTATCTGGTCTTTCTGCCCGTGGTGTTTCTGCTTTACTGGGTGTTGCCACAGCGTTTGCGAGTGCCACTACTTTTAGTGGCGAGCTATGTCTTCTACTGCTCATGGCGCCCAATCTATGGTCTATTGATTTTTGGCCTGACCTTGGTCACCTTCCTCTTGGTTCCTTATATAGAGAAAGCAGCCAAGGCTGAAAACGGTAAGCACATCTTCACCGCTAAAGGCTGGCTCGGTGTTACCGTGGCCGTCAACTTGATTTGTTTGGCAATTTTCAAATACGCCTATTTCACCGTTGGCACGGTGAAGCAAGGTCTCTCGCTGGCTGGCATTGATTGGAAAGAACCCCACCTGCATATCATTTTGCCGTTGGGTATTTCCTTCTTCGTTTTCGAATTCATTCACTACGCTGTTGAAGTCTATCGCGGCAAACCAGTGGTTAAGAGCTTCTCCGCCCTAGCCCTTTTTGCTGGATTTTTCCCCACCCAAATTGCTGGACCAATTAAGCGCTATCAAGACTTTGTGCCGCAGTTAACCGAAAAACTGAAGTTCAAATGGGAGTATGTCGACGAAGGCATGCAGATGATTCTCATGGGACTAGCTAAAAAAGTACTGCTGGCCGATAACCTCGCTTTAGTTGTGCAGGCCGGTTTTGCTCATCCCGAAAACTTTTCATCAGTTGACCTCTGGCTCATTACCTACGCATTTGCTTTCCAGATTTTCTTCGACTTCGCTGGTTACACAGATGTAGCCAGAGGTTCAGCTCTCTTGTTTGGCTACAAAGTGCCAATCAACTTCAATTTGCCTTACATGGCGGCCAACGTTGCCGATTTCTGGAACCGCTGGCACATCAGCTTGTCGACCTGGTTGAGAGACTATCTCTTCATTCCATTGGGTGGCTCGCGTTGTGGTCGTATTCTCAACTACAGAAACCTCTTCATCACCATGGCCTTAGGTGGTCTCTGGCACGGCGCAGCCATGCACTTCCTCGCCTGGGGCGCCTTCCAAGGTGCAGTGTTGATTATGCACAAAGAATACTTACGTTTGCTTGACGCTATTGGTGTCAACAAATTCTTGGCTGCCTCTAAAGAATCAGGCACCATAGCTCACAAGCTCTACCACTGGTTCTCCATTGTCGCCACCTTCCATATTGTCTGTATCGGTTGGGTACTCTTCCGCGCCGATGATATGAAAACCGCTGGCACAATCATCTACAAATTGGTAATGGCCCCTGTTGAGCTTCTGCACTTCAGCGCTTCGCAACTAGCCATCCTCCAGATTCGCGATCCAATTATCTTCCCAGCATTACTTCTGCTCTTACCTGGTTTGATGATCTCCCAACCAATCATCACTTGGCTCAATGACAAGAAGTTCTATCAAAGCCCACCATGGGCAGTGCAGGTAAGCTTAATGGTGGCATTGATGTGCTTGCTGACAATCTTCTCCCCAGACAGCTCGCCACGGTTCATCTACTTCCAGTTCTAAGAAGTAAAGGGTTACTGTGGAATCCGCAACCAAAACTAAGATAAGTGCAGTGAAGCCAGCCAGAAGTCGCTTTTTAGTGGCTCTGGCTAGCTTTGTTATGCTCTCAGCCGGCCTGGCTCATCTTTCTTTTGGTCAGACCAAACCGACAGACTTCCCGGTCAATACCTGGACTACTTGGGCGATCAAAGACTTCCTCGCTGATCAGAAAAAACCTGATGTCGTCTTTATGGGCTCATCTTTGATGTTAGTGCCCCTCGATGGCACCGACGCCGATCACCTCAATCGTCGCATCGATGGCTCAGCGCATCATAAGAGCGTCTATTTCGAAGACAAGTTCAAACAATATTCAGGGCAAAAAATAGCCAGCTACAATTTTGCCCTACCTGGCGAAATGCCGTCTGATGCCGCTTTGATTACACGCTTCTTGCTCAAAGGCGAGAAAGCACCAAAAGTTTTGGTATACGGAGTCGGCCCCCGCGACTTCATGGACAATCTCTTGCCCAGCCCAGCTGCGACAGATCCCTTTCAGTATCTATCGCGCTTTGGCGATTGGAGCAACCGCGTTGATTTAATTGTGCCTCAATGGCAAGAGCGCCTCAACTATGAGCTGGGCCGGGCATTCTATACCTATGGTGCAAAAAACCAATTGGCTCAAAACAGCGACCGCGCTATCACCAGCGTTCTCAATCAAGTAGCACCGACGCCGAAAACTGATAAGAGTCAAGCCGAGCTTGTGGCTACACGTCGCTTACTGCTGCCTGATTATCATCCTTTTGAAATCAACCGCAACGAATGTTTCTTCCGCCCGGAAAGCCAGTCGGCTAGACCAAAGTTTGAAGACAATATTAGCGAATATCGCAAGCGCTACAAAAACTTGAAGATGGAAACCTTCAACGGACAGATGCAGTTTCTCGCCGATATTCTCGATACGGCAAAAGAGCGCCAGGTTCATGTTGTCTTGGTGGCAATGCCCATTACCGACATCAACCGCAACCTGCTTTCAGACCAATCATGGAATCTATACAGAAGCCGCTTGCGCGATTTAGCGGCACGCCATCAAGAAACTACTACATTCTTCGATATGCAAGAAACCAAAGCTTTCAACATATCTGACTTTCAAGACACAGTCCATCTGCACTCAGGTGGTGGTGCCAAATTGCTTGACATGATTGCTAAGATCATGGCTCAAGACAAAGCCAGCATGGCCGCTCTTGCTCCAACTAAGGGCGACATTGCTGATAGCCAAGCATTCGATCGCTTCCGTCAGACAACCAGACAAGAAGCAATGGTCGAGCAGAAGGAGTCATCCCCCCTATGACTCTTGAAACTCTTCTAAGTCCTGTAAGCCCAGAAACGGCAAATGAGCCGGGCCAATTCACTAGCGAATCGAAAGATCGTCGCGTCAATCCTGATTCAAAGCCGTTGAACTTGCCCTTTCCTGATAGGCGCAAGCGTGGCCACTTCAGTTCATTTGCTGTAGCCATAGCACTTTTTTTTGCAGTCAACTTCGGCATGTCATTCTACACGCCCATTGATTTCGATCCTTATCGCTTTCCTTATCAAGGCTGGGCCTGGTGGACGTTTAACGATCTCAAAGCCAGCAAAGAATTACACAACGTCGCTCTACTCGGCTCATCGCTCATGGTCAGCGCGGTTTCTTGTTGTGATGCCAACCACCTTAACAAGCAACTCGATCTCACCAGTTATCACAAGGCTAGCTACTTAGATGATAAATTGACCAGCACTTTTGCTGGCAAATTCAACACTTACAATCTTTCGGCTCCGGGCCAAATGCCTTCAGATGCCTACCTTACGTTAAAAGGTATGCTGACCACAGCTCATCGGCCTGAAGTAGTTATATATGGAGTGGCACCGCGCGACTTCATCGACAGTAGAATGTCTAGCCCAACTGATACTGAACCATTTCGCTTTCTCAATCGCCTAGTTAACACCGACGACTGTGTTTCTGGTCTATTTCGCGACCCCCTAGGCCGCCTTGAATGGCTAATTAATCGCAACCTCTATGTTTCGCACCATGCTGTCGATTTTCAGATGCTCAGCGGCGATCAAGTCAATGCTATCCTTGACAAAGCAGCACCAGTTCCAGCCGGTGTCAAAGCTTATACATACTGGGATAGAACCAAGCTCATGCCGCTCTATAAACCGGGCGAAATTCACAGCCAAGCAATTATTACCCAGCCAACTTCACGCGCTCAAGCAACAGCTGAATGGCGCGATAACACTGTGGAGTATATTGAGCGCTATCGTCATCCAGATAGACATACCTATAAAACTCAATTCTATTTCTTGCGTAAGCTGGCCCAACTTTGCAAGCAAGAGAAAATCGAGCTAATTCTAGTGAACATGCCGATTGCCAAAGAAAACATTGCAGTGCTAAAGCCAGAAGCCTACCTCAAATTTGTTTTCGGTCTGCAGCAATTTGCTCTTGACCACAAAGTTGCCACCTATGACCTAAATGACTTCAATCACTTCGACAAAAGTGATTACCACGACTATGTGCACCTCAATGCTTTTGGAGCGAAGAAGCTCTTTGACAATCTCGTCAACACCCTCAAGAATGCTCCCCACACCAACCTCGCCATGCGCATGGCGGGCCAAGAGTTGGTGAGACAAGAGGCCAACCAGAGCCACTATAGCGATAACAGCAATACAATTCAGCCCAATGCTCTGCAAGAGAAATTGAAAAACACCTTCGGCAAACTAGGCGATTCAGTCGATCCGGCTCTTCAGTATGTGCCCTCAGACTTAAATCAACATTCAAACCCTTATTCAAGCCCAAACTCAAACTCAACTAAAATCGGCGCCAAAACCAGGGGCGCAGAGATGTAATATGAGTAAGAAAGCATTCCCTCTAGCTCTGACACTATTCGCCCTGGTTAACGTAGCTCTCTACGGTCTTTTCCAGGCCAATGACCTGAACGCCGAAAAAATTCTAGACAATCAGTCGGTGCGCCAAGCCAACTATGAAGCCCGCCAAGAAGGCCCCTGGATCTGGTGGGTTACCAGAAGTTTTCTAGCCAAGAAACCAAGCCCAGATCTGGTTATTTTTGGTAGCTCACAAATGGGTTCGGCTATTTTTTCAGCCGAAGCAGAACACCGCAAAGAAGCTCTCGATACAACCGATCAACGAGAAGTAACTCGTCTAAGCGATGCTTTAGAGAACCTCACCGGCAAGCAACCTGAAGTATTCAACTTGGCCATGGGCGGAGCCATGGTATCAGATCATTATCTACTGGCCCGCACCCTTTTCAAAGGGGCGCAGAAACCAAAAGCAGTAATTATTGGTGTTAATCCTCGCGATTTTCTCGACAATACTTTGCCATCCGCCAGCTCTACTGATGCCTTCTATTTTCTCAGCCCCTACGTCAATGTCAGCAAACTGGCAGCAGTTTCGTTTGCCGGCCCCTTCAATTTGCTTGACTATCGCTTAAAAGAATGGCTGCCACTAAAACAAGTAACCACCATTCTCAAAGGCAGCGAGCCACCTAGTTTGGCCAATGTTGCTACTTTCACCAACCCTGAAGCAAAAGGTGTTCTAGACCCCCATTCTAATTCCACAAAAGATGGCACAGCGGTCAATACTAAAGTCTTGCAAGCAATCTCTGGCTCTGCTGGCGATGTGCGCCAAGGTCAATGGCGCATACCAGCAGAGCCACCATATCTTTTTATCGACAACACCAAAGAGTATTTGCGTCGCTACAAGAACCCTAACCCACCCTGTTTAGCTGGACAGAAAGCCTACTTCCATGCCCTGCTGACTTTCTTGAAAGAAGAAGATATCAAAGTCGTGGTTGTCGGCATGCCGAGCTTGCAAAGCAACCGTGACATTTTACCTCCTTCATTCTGGTCGCAGTTCAAGAACTATCTGCAAACAGAAACAGTGGCCTGTGGTGGTTCTTTTGTCGATCTATTCGGCGATCAGCGCTTCGGTAGCCATGATTTTCTTGACACTGTACACTTAAACCGCTGGGGTGGTGGCAGGCTAATTTCAGTGCTGGCTCAAGAGTTAGCAAAGAACAGCGACATCACAGCAGTCTTAGGCAATCAACCTAAAGAGAATCAGCCAGCAGTCAGTGCAACAACACAAAAACAATGGCAATAATTGCGCGGTTCACCATTCTGTTAGTCAGTCTATTGTTATTGGCTCTGCCAAGCCATGCCAATTCGAGCACACCTAAGCCAGCTTCAAACGAGCAAAACTTCGATCAACTCTACCGCAATGCTGAGCTAGAAATGAGCCGCTTAAACATAGAGAAAGCGCGCAAACTTTATCAAGAGATAGATAAGCTAAGCGGCTCGGCGAGTAGCGACAAACAAGGCAAAGGCAAGAAGGCAAGAATCATGCTAAAAAGCTACTTGCCACTACATCCAGTATCACAGCAGTGCAACGACTTGTACAAACAAGGCGATGTGCTTACGCGCGCCAAGAACCCCCATGATGCCCTAACTGTTTTTACCGACCTAGCCAATCGCTATCCTAAATTTGAATGGGCACAAACCGCTATGGCAGCCCTCTACATGCGCTTGAATGACACTGAATCAGCCGCTCAATGTGCTCGACGGGCCCTGTCAATCAACCCGAATTTTCTTCAAGCTTGGATGATTATGATCCACGATGCCATGATGCACAATGACCTTGACGGTGAAATTGATGCTGCCGCCAGAGCCCTACAGCTAGATCCGACAAACAACTCGGTACGCAGTTTACTCAACAGTTTACTAATGGAAAAGCGCAAACAGCTGCCAGACTAGGGCTCATGAATCAATTGAGAAGTAGGGCAGCCGCGACCAACGGTAATTAGAGAGGGCCCGGGTTGCGTTTAAGGGCCAATGAAAGATTCGATGCAGCGGTCAATTGTGCCAGCCTTTGCATAAAAGCTTTGCTGTTTTCGGGCTTCAAGTGAACAGAATCAACATAGTTGCTATTGCTTGTCCATGACCCCTGATTGAGGTCGACAAACTCCACACCATACTGGGCGCAAAGCTGGTCGGCCCGCGAAAGATATTGCTTGTAAAAACCATTCGGTAAAGCCTTCATATTGTCTTGCGACAAAGGCATGTTAACTACCATCAAGTTGACCTTGCGCTCTTGGCAGAGATGCAAAAGCTCCTCAAAATAATCGAACTGAGCTTCAACCCTGGCCACTTTCACAGGGTTATAGCGCCTCTTATACTCTTCAGCCGTGGTGTGCCAGTCGGCATGATCAACGGCGCTATTGGGCACCACCATTGGTGTGCCAATCGCTTCACCAGGCAGCAAGCCCTTCTTCTGCGGCTTTAGAGCGAGAGTATCGTAGTACTTATCAAAAACCACAAAGGGCAAACATTTCTCTATTGCACGCTTAGCTCTAATAGCAAAGAGATTCTGCCAATCGGAGCGGTAGCGATAGAGGCTCGAAATTCGCTCACCACAGGCTGAGGTACGGTCCACCGCAGTCATGGTCGGCTCGCTATCAAAGAGTTGGGGCAGATCACTAGCCTGAGCAAATATCTTAAAAATTGGGCTAGCGTCAATACGCGGAAAGAGGTTATCTTGAAAATCGCGCGGGGCGATACCATAAACAATTGATGTTCCAGCAGTGGCAGCAGACGAAGCAGGCAATACTTCTTTTGCCACCAGAAGAGCGTCAGAAGCCATTTGCCCACCCATAGCCAGACAATAGCTCCGCACCCTACTAGAACTAGACTTAAATTGAGATTGAGAGCCACCCGTTTCTTTTACAAGCGAACTCTCTAAATAATTTTCGAAACTGGTCAGTCGCCTCTGATGAAAGCGCTTGAACTCCTTACCAGAATAAATTGCTTCGCATTGCAAAGCTGGTGCCACCACCAGCGATGAGCCAAGCAGGAGAACTGGGCGGCCAGCACCACCAGCAGTGGCGTTGCTAGATTTTCCTCTTTGCTCTTGCTCATCTATGTCTTGCTTCATGGCCCGCTTAACAGCAGTCACAGCATTGAAGGGCTCAGCTTTATCTGTATTTACCGTATTAATTGAAGCCAGTGGATGGGTGAAAGCAAAGGTCAAATCAATGGCCGCCACAAGTACGGCCGCCAGACACGCTGAGCTAATTAGGCGACGACTAATCTCTTGCTCGACCAAAATCTCAGTTACTCGAAGGAAGCTGCTCGACATTTTCTGAACAGCCTAATGTTACTACATTTGTCAAGGAGCGGGTCTTTTCAGGCCAGATCCGCAGCATTATGTATATAAATGGCTTTTTAACTAATGCCTTAAGCTCGTGTAAAGAGTTAACACACTCCCCATCGGTTCAGCTCGGATCCGAATTAGTCAGACCGTCATCGGTTCAGCTCGGTTCCGAACTAGTCAGACCGTCATCGGTTCAGCTCTCTTCCGAATTAGTCAGACCGTCATCGGTTCAGCCCGGTTCCGAATTAGTCAGACCGTCATCGGTTCAGCTCTCTTCCGAATTAGTCAGACCGTCATCGGTTCAGCCCGGTTCCGAATTAGTCAGACCGTC